>Ga0101944_10001216_pt1 | contig 57251 bp, 48 predicted proteins | sample DewCreD2012metaG_FD_75245 | JGI IMG/M metagenome (GOLD analysis project Ga0101944, IMG submission 75245) | Hot spring sediment bacterial and archeal communities from British Columbia, Canada, to study Microbial Dark Matter (Phase II) - Dewar... ...
GGCGATGGCGATGCCGCCGAGCGACATGATATTGGATGTCAGCCCCATGGCCTTCATGGGGATGAACGAGATCAGAATCGCGACCGGTATGGTGATCACCGGGATGATCGCGCTGGGGAGGTGCCAGAGAAACAGCAGGATCACCAGGGAGACCACAATCAGCTCCTCGGTCAGGGTGGATTTCAGATTCTCGATGGAGCGAAGGATCAGATCCGAGCGGTCATAGGCCGTGACGATGCGAACTCCTTCGGGCAAGCCAGGCTCGAGTTCGTGCAATTTCGCCTTGACCCTTTCGATGACCTGAAGCGCGTTCTGGCCTTGGCGCATCACCACGATGCCGGAGACGACTTCGCCTTTGCCGTTCAGATCCGCGACGCCGCGCCGAATGTCGGGGCCCAGCGTGACACGCCCGACGTCGCGAACCCGGATCGGAACTCCGTTGGAACTGGAGGCCAGGACGATCTTCTCGAGATCTTCAATGGAGCGGGAGTAGCCCCGCCCGCGGACCATGTATTCGGCGCCGCTGAATTCGACCAGGCGCCCGCCTGTATCGCTGTTGCCGGCGCGCACAGCTTCGACGACGGCGCTGATGGAGATGTTATAGGCGCGCAGGCGGTTGGGGTCGACATTGACCTGGTACTGGCGCACGAAGCCCCCGATCGGGGCGGCTTCGGCCACTCCGTCCACGGTTTGCAGGTGGTAGCGGAGATACCAGTCTTGCAGCGAGCGGAGTTCGGCCAGGCTGTGCCGGCCGCTGTCGTCCACCAGCGCATACTGAAAGACCCAGCCTAAGCCGGTGGCGTCCGGCCCCAGCTCTGTGCGCACTCCTTGCGGCAGCCTGGATTGCACCGCGGAAAGGTACTCGAGGGTGCGGGAACGGGCCCAGTAGATGTCGGTTCCGTCCTCGAAGATGACGTAGACGTAGGAGAAGCCGAAGTCGGAGAAGCCGCGCACCGTGCGCACGCCTGGCGCTCCGAGCATGGCGGTGACGATGGGGTAGGTCACCTGGTCTTCGATGATGTCCGGGCTGCGGTCCCAGCGTGAGTAGACGATGACCTGGGTTTCGCTCAGGTCGGGGATGGCGTCCAGCGGGACGTTCTTCATGGACCACCAGCCCGCCAGGACGGCGGCTCCCGTGAGGACAAAGACGATGAAGCGGTTGTGCGCCGAGAACTCAATGAGCCGGTTGATCATGCTGGTGAACCCCCGCGCGCCCCGCCTGGAGCTGGGTTTCCGAATCGACCAGGAATACGCCCGAGGTCACGATGCGTTCCTGCGCCGACAGGCCTCTGAGGATCTCCACCTTTCCGTTCCCTTCCCTTCCGGTTTCGACCTCGCGCGGCTCGAAATGACCCCCTTCGTGAACGACGAACACGCGCTTGGTGAGGCCCGTGTCGAGCAGCGCGTCCCTGGGGACGAAGAGGCCCCGGCCGCCGCCCGCGCCGAGATCGACGTTGACGTACATTCCGGGCTTGAGATCGAGCCTTGGATTCTCGACTTCGAAGCGGACCTTCAGTGTGCGGGTCATGGGGTCCACGGCGGGCTGGATATAGTGGACGCGCGCGGCGTAACGCCGTGAAGGTTGGTAGGGAAGGCTCAGTCGGGCCGCCTGTCCCAGCCGGATGAACCCGGCGTCGGATTCGAAGATGTCCGCCATCACCCACACCCGGCTCAAATCCGCCAGCGTGTACATCTCGGTTTCCGGCGTCACGCGTTGCCGCGGGAAGGCGTTGCGCGCCGTGATGTAGCCCGCGCCGGGAGAATAGATGGTGACGGCGCGCTTGGGCCGCCCGCCTTGCGTGATCTCCTGGATTTCGCCCGGGGAGAGGTCCCACAGCTCCAGCCGCCTCCGCGCCGCCTCGACGAACGAATCGCCCCGCGCCTGCTGGCCGGGCAGCGTACTGGCGTTGATCGCGCTCCGAGCCCGCAGGGCGAGCATGTACTCCTGCTGGCTGGCGAGCAGTTCCGGGCTGTAGATCGTCACAAGCGGCTGGCCCTTGGCAATGAGCTGGCCGGTGAAATCGGCGAAGACCTCCTCAATCCAGCCCTCGATCCTGGGATGGACTCGGATGATGCGCGTTTCGTCCGGCTGGACCACGCCCACGGCGCGGATGGTCTGCGCAAGGGTTTCGAAGGCGGCTTCGCCCACCGTGATGCCGTAGATCTGCTGCTGCTCCGGAGTCAGACGCGCGCCGGGTCCGGCGCCGTCCGTCTTGTCGCTCGCGTACACCGGTTCAAGATGCATGCCGCAGATGGGACAACTGCCCTGCTTGTCCGACTTGTATTCGGGATGCATCGGGCAGTGGTAATAGAGGACTTGCTTCTCGGCCCCCGGGGCCGCGGTCTTGCCGTTGGGGTGCATGCTCAACCAGCGACCGTAGCCGAACCAAGCGACGGCGGCGGCAAGCAGGATCATCAGCAGAACGATCCATTTTGTTTTCACTTGTTTTCTCCTCTCTGGGAGTCCATCCACTCCGAGCCGGTAAGTTCCTCCAGGCGGATCAGGGCGAGATGGAACGCCAGCATCTCCTGGTGGTAGTTTTCTTCGTATTCGATCTTCGTCGTCAGGTTGGCAAGGACGGCGGAGAAGTCGATGGCGCCGGTCTGGTAGGAGGCGAGCGAGGACTCCAGGGCGAGCCCCGCCTGCGGGATGACGGTTTCGGCGTACAGCTTCATGAGGCGGGAAGAGGCCTCGGCGGCAAGGAAGCTCTCCCGGATCTGGTAGGCGAGCGCCTGCGCCGCGGCTTCGTATTCGCGGTGACTCTGGCTGACTGTATTCGCCTGTTCCGCGACCGCGGCCCGCTGTTTTCGCCAGAACCAGGCGGGGAGCTTGAAGTCCACCCGAAGCTCATACATGGCCGGCATGATGCCGCCCTGGTAGTAGTAGCCGCCGGAAAGCGTGGTATCCGGGTAGTAGTCTTTGCGGGCCAGGTTCAACGAGAGCTGAGCCTTGTCGATGGACCTCCGGCCGCGTCCCAGCAGAGGTGAATTCTCCGCCGCCAGCGCCTCCAGTTGGTCAACCGTGATGCTGAGCGCACCGGGCGGGATCTCGCCGGGAGAGCCCAGGGGAGAGTCCGGCGGGCGCGCGAGCAGGGTGTTCAGTTCGGCTTCGGCGGCGCGGATCATCTGGCCGAGGCGCGTGCGCCGCGTTTCGAGGATGGCGAGTTGGGTGTGCGCGCGGAGGATGTCCTGCTGCGCGGCGCGGCCCGTGGCGTACCGGATCTCCGCTATGTCCGCGACCGCTTCGATCTGGCTCCTCGAGATGTCGAGCACGCGGAGCATCTGAGCCGTGTGATACAGGCGGTGATATGCCTGCTTCATCCGCGAGGCCACCGAGAGCGCCGCCGCGCGGTAGTCTTGCAGCGCCTCTTCCGCTTCCTTGCCGGCGATCGCGGTTTGCAGGCCGCGCTTGCCGGGGAAGGGGAATTCCTGCGAGACCATGAAGCCCGCGCGAGCCATCGGTTGGGAGCCGAGGCCGGCCACCGGCCTCGGGTTGCCGATGGCGGTGTATCCCACGGAAAACATTGGATCGGGCAGGCTTCCGGCTTGGGGAGGCCGCTGCCGCAGGGCCTCGTAGCGTTTCTGGGCCGCCCGCACCTCGGGATTGACTCTCAGGGCCTCCTCGACAAGCTCCCGAAGATTCAGGACTGCTTGCTGAGCAGGGCTGGAACCGGCGCACAAGAGCGCAAGGAATATCGTACTTACAACAGGTTTCTGCACACATTTCCTCCTTTCCGACAACGGGACAGGCCGGAAACGAGGATCAGATCAGGAGGTTCGAGTTGCGGAGGAACAGGCGGGGCGGAGAGTGGACCACGGCCTCGGTCTGCTCCAAAAAGAGAGCGGGGGCGGACAGGGCTACAGACTCGGTTGTAGCTTCAGCGGCCGGGCCGAGAACCGCGGGCGCGACGTCCTGGACGTCCGTCTGCGCCTTGCCGTAGCCGGCTACAAGATGATGCGTCCCCGGACAACTGTGTTTGGCCGGCGAGGACTCATCGTGGTGGCCGCAAGGTGGAGTTTGGCTTCGAGAGCAGCAGTCATGCGAGCCTTCGGCGCCTTCGGGACAGAGCGGGCACGGCCCCATTCCAAGGGCGAGGGCCAGCAGCAGAACCAACCCGCATTGGAAGGCACGAGAAACGCCCACAAGCCCATCGTATTAGGGACAGATGACAGTTGTCAAACCGAACAGTGTTCCCCGGAGACCGTCCTCCGGGGACTGCCGATCAGAAGGTGTAAAGCGGCGTGCCGGGCGCGGGGGCGCCGCCGCCCGCACCGACGAGTTCCTCTTCCGCCTGCTGGACCGGCCGCACGAACAGGCCCGTATCGCCGAGGTAGACCTCCAGCTCCGCGGGGCGTGGAAGCGTTCCCTGGATGAGCGCCTCGCTGAGCGGATCCTCGATGTACTTCTGCAAGGCCCGCCGCAGAGGCCGGGCGCCGTAGCTACGGTCGGCGCAGGTCTGTTCCAGGATGTACTTTGCCGCGTCTTCGGTAATCTGGATGCGAATCTGCTTCGACACCAGGTTGGGATTGATCTGATCCACCAGCAGGTAGACGATCTTGAGCAGGTCTTCGTCCGAAAGCGGATTGAAGAGGATCACTTCATCGAGCCGGTTCAAGAATTCCGGATTGAACGCCCGCTTCACCTCCGCCATGACCATATCCTCGATCTTGGGCGCCACCCCATCCTTGGAAGGCGCGGAGAAGCCCAATTGCGTGCGCTTCTCCAAATGGCGCGCGCCAAGGTTGGAGGTCATGATGATGATCGTGTTCTTGAAATCCACGGTATTGCCCAAGCCGTCGGTCAACTGTCCGTCTTCAAAAACCTGAAGGAGGATGTTGTAAACGTCGGGGTGAGCCTTCTCGATCTCATCCAGCAGGATGACCGAGTAAGGCGACCGCTTGACCCGCTCGGTGAGCTGCCCGCCCTCTTCGTAGCCCACATAGCCCGGCGGCGATCCGATGAGCTTGGAGACCGAGTGTTTCTCCATGAACTCCGACATGTCGAAACGGATCAAGGACTTCTCACTTCCAAAGAGGAACTCCGCCAAGGCTCGCGCCACTTCGGTCTTGCCGACGCCCGTCGGCCCCAGAAACAGGAAGGAACCCGCCGGCCGCTTAGGGGACTTCAAGCCGGCCCGGGACCTCCGGATGGCCCGCGCCAGCGCGCCGATGGCTTTTTCCTGGCTGATGACGCGCTTATGCAGCTCGTCTTCGATCCGCAGCAGCTTCGTCACTTCCTCCTCGCGGATAGCGGTCATGGGCACGCCCGTCCATCGGGCCACGACGTCCTCAATGTCGTCCTTGCTGACCACGCCGGTGGAGGAGTCGTCCAGTTTGTGCTTCTCCCTCAACTGGCGCAGGTTCTCGCGCTCCTTGCGCTCCTCGTCGGAGTAGAACCGCGCCTTCTCGAACTCGTGGTTGGCGATGGCGGATTCCATCCGATGCACGATGAACTTGATCCGCTTCTGGATTTCCGCGACCTCCTCGGGAAGCATCGTCTGGCGCAGTTTCACCCGGGCCCCGGCTTCATCGATCAAGTCGATCGCCTTATCCGGCAGGAAGCGGTCCGGGATGAACCGGCTGGAGCTGTAGACGGCGGTCTCCAAGGCCTCATCGGTGTAGGCCACGGCGTGGAACTTCTCGTAGCGCTCCTTCACTCCGAACAACACCTTGATGGCGTCGCCCTCGGTGGGAGGCGAAACCTTGACAGCCTGAAAGCGGCGCTCCAGGGAGCGGTCCTTCTCGATGGACTTGCGAAACTCGCCGGGCGTCGTAGCGCCGATGCACTGAATTTCGCCGCGGGACAGCGCCGGCTTGAGGATGTTTGCCGCATCCAGCGAGCCTTCGGCGGAGCCTGCGCCGACCAGAGTGTGCAGCTCATCGATGAAGATGATGGCGTTCTGGCTCTCCATCAGTTCCTTCATGATGGTCTTCAACCGTTCTTCAAACTGGCCACGGTACTTGGTTCCCGCCACGATGAGCGACAGGTCAAGGGCCAGGATCCGCTTGTCCGCCAGGAAGCTGGGCACGTCGCCCTCGGCGATCTTTTGGGCCAATCCTTCGACGATGGCTGTCTTGCCCACGCCGGGCTCGCCGATCAAAACGGGGTTGTTCTTGGTGCGGCGGCACAGGATCTGGATGACCCGCTCCAGTTCACCCTCCCTGCCGATCAGGGGATCGAGCACGCCGTCGGCGGCGCTCTGCGTGAGATCCCGGCTGAACTCGGAAAGCAACGAACTCTCCTTGGGGCGGCTGGTGGTCAGCTTCTCGGAGGCGGACCGCGCGATTTCCTCCCGCACCGTGGACAGCCGCAGTCCCCGCTCATGAAGGATCTCAGCAGCCAGGCACTTTTCTTCGCGCAGGAGGCCGAGCAGCAGGTGTTCGGTACCAATGTGCTTGTGGTTCAGGCGCTCGGCTTCTTCGGCGCCATAGGCCAGAACGCGCTTGCATTCGTGGCTCAAGGGAAGGTCGACCGAAGTGGAAACCTTCTCGCGGATAGTGGTATGCGCTTCCACCTGCTTGCGAACGGATTCGATCGCCGCGGGCGAACGCAAGAACCGGTTGGCCAAGGCCTTGTCTTCGCGCAGCAGGCCCAGGAGAAGGTGTTCGGTTTCGATGTATTGGCTGCCGAACTGGCTCGCCTCGTACCTCGCGAAGAAGATCACCCTGCGGGCTTTTTCCGTGTATCGTTCAAACATACGCTCTCGCGTCCTCCGGCGAACAGACAGCCAGGTTGCCTGCCTCCAGTTTCAGCACCCGGTCGCAGCGTCTCGCAAAAGAAACGTTGTGGGTCACGTACACCGACGTGAGACCGTGCGACTTGTGCAAATCCTCCAGCATTACAATCACCATTTCACCGGTTCTTGGGTCCAGGTTGCCTGTCGGCTCATCGGCGAGCAGCACCGATGGCTGTCCGGCCAGGGCGCGCGCCAGCGCCACGCGCTGCTGCTCCCCGCCCGAAAGCTCGCCCGCCCTGTGGGTCGCACGGGGACCCAGCCCAACCTCTTCCAGGCAGCGCCGAGAGGCCTTCAGCGCCTCCGCGCGGGGGGCGCCACGAATCAGCAGCGGCATGGACACGTTTTCGAGGGCCGTGAACTCCGGCAGCAGGCAATGGGCTTGCCACACAAAACCTATCGTCCGGTTCCGCAAATCCGCCAGCCTGGAGTCGCTGAGCGCGGTGATCTCTTCGTCCCCGATGAAGACCCTGCCCTCCGACGGGCGATCGAGGCCACCCAGCAGGTGCAGAAGAGTGGACTTCCCCGTGCCGCTCTCGCCGATGACGGCCAGCCGCTCCCCACGAGACACGAGGAGATTCAGATCACGAAACACCACCAATTCATCGCCGCCCGAACGGTACTTCTTTCCCAGATTCTCCGTCCGGATGGCAATGTTATCCGCCGGCAACATGCCGCTGACCCTCTCTTCTACGCTAGCACGGAGACGCCATCCGCTTCACTGCCCCGCATTCATTATGATGGGTCTGGGAGCCGCGAAGCCGCAGGATTCTTTGTGGCCGCATCCCGGAAGCCGATCTTATGTTTGGAGGACCCGCGCCAATGTCGAAACTGGCCTTGCTCAGCCTGCTGCTCCCGCTGCTGGCATTCGCACAGGCAAAACGCCCCGTCGATGAAGGCATGACCGACAAGGGGCCTGTCCGGCTCACGATCGTGAACCACGCCAGCCTGATGATTGAAGGTTCCGGCCAGGTGATTCATGTCGACCCGGTGGGTGTGAACCGCTACAGCGACCTTCCCCCGGCCGACCTCATTCTGATCACGCACGCTCACGGCGATCACCTGGACCCCGCCGCGATTGAGAAACTCAGAAAGCCGAATACGCTGATTCTGGGCCCGGAGCCGGTGGCCAGAAAGCTGAACGGGGTGACAACGATTCGCAACGGCGAAAGCCGACAGTTCGGCGACTGGGGCATCGAAGCGGTACCGGCATATAACCTGAAGCGCGGCCCTTCGCCCGGCACGTTCTATCATCCGAAGGGTGATGGCAACGGATACGTGCTGAGCTTCGGCGGAGAACGGGCCTACATCGCGGGCGACACGGAGCTGATCCCTGAAATGAAGGATCTCAAGGGGATCAACGTGGCATTTCTTCCGATGAACCTCCCCTATACGATGACGCCGGAAGAAGCGGCGGAGGCGGCGAAGATCCTGGCGCCGAGGATGGTGTATCCCTATCATTACAGGGGCACGGATCTGACCGCCCTCCAGAAAGCCCTGGAGGGAACGGGGATCGAGGTCTGTATCCGGGACTGGTATTACTGACGCTGCGGCCCAGCGGCCGCGGGCAGCCCGCGGTTGCGGGCCGGACCCCAACACGGAACTCAGCGCCGCAAGGCGGCCAGGAAACGCTCCAGGGGCAATGTATTCAAGACGTCCGTCTTCTCCAGCCATCCCCGGCGCGCGGTGATCACGCCGTAACGCATGTGAGGCAGGTGTTTGGGATGGTGGGAATCGGTCGAGATCACGAACTTCACGCCCATCTGCTTGGCCGCCCGCAACAGCACCGGGTTCAGGTCCAGCCGTTCCGGACTGGCGTTGATTTCAAACCAGACGCCTCGCCGGGCGGCCTCTGCGGCGACCCGCTCAAAGTCAAAGGGAAACGCCTCCCGCTGCAAGAGCAGCCTTCCCGTCGGGTGGCCCAACACGCGCAGGGAGGGGTTCTCGAGCGCCCGCAACAAACGGTCCGTCATTTCCGCAGGTTCCAGGCCCATGTAGCTGTGAACGCTGCCGACAACGAAGTCCAGGGCAGCCAGAGCATCCCCTGCGAGGTCCATCGAACCGTCCCGCCGGATGTCGCATTCAATGCCCGAAAGCACCCGAATGCCCAGCTCGTCCGGATTGAATTCCCGCACGCGCCGGGCAAAGGCAAGCACGCGCTCCTCATCCAAGCCATTGGCCATCGCCAGCGCCTTGGAATGGTCCGTGATGGCGATGTACTCGTAGCCCAGCGCCCTGGCCGCAGCGGCCATCTCTTCCAGAGATGCACGTCCATCACTGGCCGTGGTGTGCATGTGCAGATCGCCCCGGATGTCCTCTGTCCCGACCAGCCGCGGGAGGCGGTTCTGTTCGGCGGCCTCGATCTCCCCCCAGTTTTCCCGCAACTCCGGCGCAATCCAGACAAGCCCTGCCGCCCGATAGACCTCCTCCTCTTCGGCGGACGCTATCGGCTTGTCATCGGCGGCGCGGAAGAGGCCGTATTCGCTGAGCTTGAAACCCATCTTCACGCAGCGCGCGCGCAGCGCGACGTTGTGCTCTTTGCTCCCGGTAAAGTATTGGAGCGCAGCTCCGAAACTCGTCTCCGGCAGGGCGCGCACGTCCACCTGGATGCCCTGGTCCCCCACTTTGGCGCTGGCCTTGTTCCCGCCCTTCCCCAGGATCTCGGTCACGGAAGGGTGTGAGACGAAGCGCTCCAGGGCAGCGGAGGCGCGAGGACCCGTGACCAGCAGGTCCAAGTCCCCCACAGTCTCCTTCCCGCGGCGAAGGCTGCCCGCCGGGGTGACCCGCTCCACGCCCTCTTCCTGGCCCAGCCAAGCGGATAAGTCCCGGGCCAGTTCGTCGGCAAAGCTGAGGAGGAAACGCCCCGCGCTCTTCCTGTAGTTGGCAATGGATCGGAGCACCTTTTCTTCCAGTTTGGCGCCCATTCGCGGCAGCAGGCGCAATTTCTGCTCCCGGCAGAGGCGCTCCAACTCGTCGATCGTGCTGATCCGGTAGTGCTCCCAGATGAGCGCAATGCTCTTGGGTCCGAGGCCCTGGATTTTCAGAAACTCAAGGGCCGTGGGAGGGTATTTCTCCAGGAGCTGATCCCGCCGTTCAAAGGATCCCCGTCCGGCGATCTCGGCCAGCACAGCGGCCAATCCTTTTCCGATGCCTGGGATCTCCGTAACCGACCGGCCAGGGGCTTTCAGGATGTCTTCAATTCTCTCGGGATGGTTCTCGATTGCCGAGGCGGCGTTGCGATAACTGCGGATTCGAAAGGGGTCTTCGCCCGCGATCTCCATCAAGTCCGCCGTCTCCGCCAGCAAGCGCGCGATGGCCTTGTTTTCCATGGAGCCTCACTCGGTCTTTGCCGTTTCCTCGAGCAACGGCGGATGAGGTTCGACATGCACCAACACATCCGCCACCCAGTCCAGATCAGCCACGATGTGATCCCGAACCGTCATCGCAATATCGTGCGACGCCCGCACGGTCATGGATGGATCCACTTCCAGGTGCAGGTCCACATGGTGCTTCAGCCCCGTATTACGAGCGAAGCACTTCTCGACGCCCAGAACCCCGGGAACCCCTAACGCCACCCGCCGGATATCCCTGAGCATCGCCTCGTCCGGCATTGTGTCCATGAGCTGCATGGACGTGTCGCGGATCACCCGCAGCCCCAAGAAGATCACAATCAGACCCACCGCGAAGCCTCCGTAGTGGTCCGCCGCCAGGAACCGTGACGGATCGTAGACCGCCAGTCCCACGCCAACCAAGGCGGCGCAGCCCGAGAGGACGTCAACAAGGTCGTTCCACGCATCGGCCACCAGCGCGGAACTTCGAACCTTCTTACCGTAGTGAAACTTGACGGGCGAGAGCGTTCCCTTGAATAGGACCGAGGCGATGAGGGGCCAGATTGTGTAGACCGCCGGGGCCGGCCGGACTTCGTCGAGCCCTGCCAGGGACCGGAAACAGATGGTCACGCCGGCGGCCGCCAAAATCACTCCCACAGCCAAGCCGGTCAGCGTTTCGAAGCGCCCGTGCCCGTAGGGGTGACGATCATCGGGCGGCTTGGAAGCCACTACCAGGCCGAACAGGACGACGGTACTAGCGACGACATCTCCGGCCGACTCTATCCCATCCGCCACCACGGACGTAGAATTCCCCAAAACGCCAATGATGATCTTGGCCACGGCCAGCGTCGCGCTAACACCCACGCTGATCAACGCGACGCGCTTTCCGAGGCTGTACAGTCCGGCCATCCCCTGAGGATACCAAGGCGAAGCGGCCGGCTACGCCGCCGCTTCGAACTCCTCCACCTCAGTCCGCTCAGAGGATGTACGGCGGGTTCGGACTCTCTCCCAAGCACGGCGTGGAGGACTACGCCGGGTTGTCAGCATTTGCTGACGCATTTTGGTGCTACAATCTCTTGCGTGCCGGGTAGCTGAATAACGGGGCTCATCCGGAGAAGAGGAAGAGCGGATGGAAAAGGCAGCGCAAAACATACAAGAAGCGTTTCTAAACAATGCGCGGAGGGATAAGACCTTTTTGACGATTTATCTCATGAGCGGGGTCAAACTCTCTGGCAGGATCAGGAGTTTCGACAAGTATTCGTTGGTCCTCGAGACGAACAGCCAGGAGCAGTTGATCTTCAAGCACGCGATTTCCACGGTCGTGGTTTCCAAGGCGTCGCACACTGCCGCCGCCGGCCACGGAGTGGGCGCATCGCACGGCTCGGCGGCGCCGTCCGCCGCTGCCGCAATGCCTGCGGAGGCCGAGGAGTAGGTACCGTCCTGCCAAGCAACCCGAGGGAACGAGCGATTCTGGTAGGCCTCGACCTGAAGGGGCGTCCCGCATCCCGGCAGGATTCCAGACAAGCCGCGGGATTGGGGACGGAGGACACGCTGAACGAACTGGCGGCCCTGGCCGCCACCGCCGGAGCCGAAGCTGCGCTGCAAATCAAGCAGACACGGGAGAGCACGGACGCCGCGACCCTTGTCGGATCCGGCAAGGTTCAGGAAATCGCTGAACTGGTGCAGGCCGCTTCGGCGGAGGTGGTGCTGTTCGACCACGACCTGACTCCCACGCAGCAGAGGAACCTCGAGCGGGCGCTGGGTTGCCGGGTCATCGACCGGACCCAGTTGATCCTCGATATCTTCGCTCAGCGGGCGCGCACCAGAGAGGGGCAGTTGCAGGTGGAACTGGCGCAACTGGATTACCTGCTGCCGCGCCTCAGCGGGCGCGGTGTCGAGATGTCCCGGCTGGGAGGCGGGATCGGAACGCGAGGGCCGGGCGAAACCCAGTTGGAAACCGACCGGCGCCGGATCTCGCGACGGATGCGGAGGATCCGGGAGGAATTGCAGCATGTGCGCCAGCACCGCTCGGTGCAGCGCAAGCAGCGGCAGGCTGTCCCCCTGGCCACGACCGTCCTTGTCGGCTACACCAACGCCGGGAAATCGACGCTGTTCAACCGGATCACGGGCGCCGAGGTGACGGCGGACGCCCGCCTTTTCGCTACCTTGGATCCCACGATCCGCTCAGTCGGACTGCCCAGCCGCCGCAGGGTTCTGCTGAGCGACACGGTGGGTTTCATTCGCAATCTTCCGCCATCTCTGATTCAGGCCTTCCGCGCAACTCTGGAGGAGGTGACGGACGCATCCTTGCTGCTGCACGTCGTGGACGCGTCGTCCGGAGAAGCGGCAAGTCATTGCCTGGAAGTCGACAAGGTGCTGGCGGAACTTGGCTGCGAATCGATCCCCCGATTGCTCGTATTGAACAAAACCGATCTCCTACCTGCCGAAGCTTCCCCGGAGAATCTGGCTGGAAGGCTGGCTGAGGGCCGGCACCGGGCGATCGCCGTTTCGGCCAGGACGGGGGAAGGATTGGATGCGCTGCTGGCGGCGATCGACGAAGTTTTGCCAGTTGACGAAGTAGCGCGCGTCACATACCGGATCCATGCCGGCGAGGGCGCCCCTCTGAGCCTGCTTCACGAATGCGCGCGGGTGCTGGAGAGGCGCTATGAGGGCGAGTACTCCATCATCGAGGCGGAAGTTCCGGAATCGCTGCGCCGGCGGTTGCGCCGTTACGAATTGAGAAGCTGAGGGGCGTCGAGTTGTCCCGAGACGGCCGAGAGTTTATATTTGTTGAGGTTGGATGAATTTCCCGAACCTGCTGACATTGTTGCGGATCTTCTTCGTGCCGCTGCTGGTGGCGGCCCTCGTGCAGGAAGGGGTGCATTTCGAATGGGCCGGCTTTGATTTTCCAAACGAGTTTCTGGCGCTGGCCATTTTCCTCGCCGCTGCCGGAACCGACCTCCTTGACGGCTACCTGGCGCGACGGTGGGGGCAGGTGACCACGGTCGGAACGCTGCTGGATCCCATCGCCGACAAGCTCCTGATCTCCGCGGCATTGATCGCCCTGGTGCAGGTCAAGGCCGTCCCGGCGTGGATGGTGATCCTGATCGTCGGACGGGAGTTCGCCATCTCGGGACTGCGCAGCATTGCCGCGGCCGAAGGCTATACGATCCGGGCCAGCGATCTCGGCAAGACAAAGATGGTTTCCCAGGTCATCGCCATCACCTTGCTGATCCTGAGCACGAGGATCGAGCCGGTCCGGCCCTGGGCCATGCTCTGGATGTGGTGCGTCGTCGTCTTCTCGCTGCTTTCGGCGATGGCGTACTTCCGCAAGTTCTGGCGGAGGATCGATGAACGCGTCAAGAGCCGGAGAAGACGCGAACTGCTGCTGCTGGAACGCAGACAGAAGAGACAGCGGGCCGCCGCAGCGGCCCGCGCAACAGCGAAGACCGGCCTCTGAATGCGATTCGATTCCAGTCTCCCGAACCCATGGACGGTATGATTGGACCATGAGCGCGCTCGTCACGGGTGTGGCCGGTTTTCTGGGCTCGCACCTCGCCGAAGCACTGATCGCCGAAGGCCACCAAGTGGCTGGATTGGACGACCTGTCGGGCGGATTCCGCGAGAATGTGCCCGCCGGGGTCCGCTTTTACGAGGGATCGATCCTGGACACGGTCCTTCTCCAGCGCGTTTTCACTGAGAACCGCGTACGCTACGTTTACCACCTCGCGGCCTACGCCGCCGAAGGATTAAGCCATTTCATCCGGAACTACAACTACACCAATAACGTGGTCGGCTCGGTCAACGTATTGAACGAAGCTATCCGCGGCGGGGCCGAGTGCTTCGTCTTCACCAGTTCCATCGCCGTCTACGGCGCCGGACAGACGCCTTTTCGGGAAGAAACCACGCCCAGTCCCGAGGATCCATACGGTATCGCCAAGTACGCTGTGGAACTCGATCTGGAAGCGGCGCGCAGGATGTTTGGAATCAACTACCTGATTTTCCGCCCGCATAACGTCTACGGCGAGCGCCAGAACACCTCCGACCGGTACCGGAACGTCATCGGCATTTTCATGAACCAGTTGCTGCGGGGAGAACCCATGACAATCTTCGGCGATGGCAGCCAGACTCGCGGATTCACGTACGTGGCGGACGTGGCCCCCCTCATGGCTCGCGCTGCCTCGATGCCCCAGGTATGGAACAGCGTCTTCAACATTGGGGCGGACACGCCTGTGTCGGTGGCCGAGCTGGCGCGCCTCGTGTCAGAGGCCATGGGATACCCGTTCCGCGTCAGGCACCTGGATCCCCGCCAGGAAGTTTGTCACGCCGTGGCGGACCATAGCAAACTTGCCGGGGCGTTCCATTATGAACCGCGCTGGAGCCTGCCTCAAGGTCTGGCCCGCATGGCCGCGTGGGTCAAGAAGGTTGGCATCCGCAGGCAGCCTGTCTTCGCGAAAATCGAACTGGAGCGTAACCTGCCCCCCGCATGGAAGGCCGCGGGGGACTCTTGATCCATGCCGGAACTTTCTGTTGTTGTGATCAACTGGAACGGCCGGGACTATCTTCGTGCGTGCCTGGAATCCCTGAGCCGCCAGCGCGACGCCGACTTCGAGGTGATTGTGGTGGACAATGGATCCGCGGACGGATCGGTCGAGATGGTCCAGCTCGAGTACACGGGACGCCGGGACCTGCACGTTCGTCTGATCGCCAACGAGAGCAACCGTGGTTTCTGCGGCGCCAATAACCAGGGCTTCGCGGCGGCACGCGGCCGGTTCATTGCGATTCTCAACAACGACGCCGAGGCGGAGTCGGGATTCCTGGCCGCCATGCGCCGGGCCTTCGACGTGGCCCCGGACATTGGCATGGCCGCCGCCAAGATTCTTGTTTATGAAGACCCAAGGCGCATCGACAAGGTCGGGCATCTGATCTACCCTGACGGCCAGAACCGAGGCCGCGGCACCGGTGAACTCGACAACGGCCAGTACGACCGGATGGAGGAATGCCTGTGGCCCGACGGCTGCGCCGCCATGTACCGGAAGGAAATGCTGGACCAGATCGGCGGCTTCGACGAGGATTTGTTCATCTTCGGCGACGACGCGGAGTTGGGCTTGCGCGCGCGGATGGCGGGCTGGCGCTGTCTCTACGTCCCCGAAGCCGTGGTCCGACATCATCGCGGGGGCGCAATGAAGACCGGTTCGACGGGCCGGATCTTCCTCATTGAACGAAACCGCCTGCTGCTGGCGATCAAGCTCTTTCCTCTAAGCCTGCTGCTGCTCAACCCCTTCTACTTCGTGGCGCGGCTGGCGGCCGGCTTGCTCGCCGCGGCCGGAGACAAAGGTGAGATGGCGCGCTTTCCCGGCCTCTGGAACAAAACACGCCTGGCTTGGACTATCCTAAGAGCGGATGTCGCCGCTCTCAAGATGGCGCCGCAAACGCTCCGAAAACGACGGAGCCTGCGGCCCATCCTCAGAATGCGCCCGGCAGAGGTGCGCCGGCTGATATTGACGAACCGGATTCCGCTTCGCGCGTTATTAGAGAAGAGCAATTAGGCGGCCAACGAGAGGGATTCTTGGAACAGCTCACAACTGGCAACGCCGCCGGCAGCCCCCAGGATCCGGCCGCGGCTCCCGGCGAGCAGAACTGCCCCGCCTGCGGATGCGCCGAACGTGGTGTCCTGTTTCAAGGCACCGATCGTCTCTACCGGACTACAACCAAGGAATTCCAGATCGTAGAGTGCCGCCGCTGCCGTCTCATCCGGCTCTTCCCCAGGCCTTCGCCCGCCGAGCTCGTCCTCTATTACCCGCCGGAATACTGGTTCGCTCCCGGCAACAGCCTGGCCGATCAACTCGAAGAGCGTTACCGGCGCCTCGTTCTGCGGGACCACCTCAGCTTCGTCTTGCGCGCCGCCGGCGGATCGGAGGACTCCGGGTTGGTCCTTGATGTCGGCTGTGGCGGGGGTCTCTTTCTCCTCATGCTGGCCGAACGGGGTTTCAAGGTCATCGGTCTGGACTTCTCGCTGGAAGCCGCCCGCGTCGCCTGGCAGCGCGGGGTCCCCGCGGTTTGCGCCAGCCTGTCGCAGGCGCCCTTGCCTCCGGCCTCCTGCGGCCTGATCACGATGTTCCATGTGCTCGAGCATCTCTATCAGCCACAGGCCTATCTGGAGGCCGCCCGCAACCTGCTCAAGCCCGACGGAAAGCTGGTGGTTCAAGTCCCCAACGCGGCCTGCTGGCAGTTCCTGATGCTCGGTGAGAGTTGGATCGGCTGCGATATTCCACGGCATCTGACCGTCTTCCGCGCCAGCGACATGGAAACGCTCCTGGAGCGGTGCGGCTTCGCCGTCGTCCGCCGCAAGTTTTTTTCGCTGCGGGACAATCCCGCCGGCATGGCGAGCAGCATCCTGCCGTCTCTCGATCCCATGGCCCGGCGCGTCCGCAAGCCGCGCGAGGGTTGGCAGACGCGTCTCTTGAAAGATCTCATCTATTTTGCAGTTGTGGCCGCCTGCCTGCCTGTCACGTTGCTCGAGGCCGCTTGCGGGGCGGGGTCCACCATCATGATCGAGGCCAGGAAACAGGAATGAGATCCCGTTTCCCCCGCTGGCTCGCCGGCACAGCCGTGGCGCGCCATGTACTCCACTTCGAAGCGCGAATCGAGGAATCCATCGCCGCCTTCGCCGCCTCGCTCCCGCCCGGCAGCCGGGTTCTCGACGCCGGCGCCGGGGAAGCCGTCCATGCCCGTTACTTCTCCGGCAAGCGCTATGTCGCGGTCGATCTCGGCGTCGGCGATCCAGAATGGGACTACCGCCGGCTGGATGCCATCGCCAACCTCACCGCCCTGCCTTTCCGCGCGGACAGTTTTGACGCCTGCCTGAACATCGTCACTCTGGAGCACATCCCGGAACCGCTCCAGGCTCTCCTGGAAATCGCGCGGGTGTTGAGGCCCGGCGGCCGGCTGCTGATCGCCGTCCCGCACCAGTGGGAGATTCACCAGGCTCCCCACGACTACTTCCGTTTCACTCGCTATGGAATCGGGCGCCTTCTGGAGCAGGCCGGATTCACGGCCGTGCGCATCGATCCGGCCGGAGGTTTCTTTCGCATGCTGGCGCGGCGCGCGCTCAACGCCATGCGGTACTTCCCCGCCCCGCTTTGGCCGCTGGCCGCAATCCTCTTCCTGCCCGCCGGGCTGCTGCTTCCCGCGCTGGATTTTCTGGACCGCGACCGCGATTTTACACTCGGATATATATGTTCGGCAGAAAAGCAATCCTGATTTTGTTATGCGCCTCCGCCTGCCTGGCGGCGCAGTTCAGCGGTGATTCCGCCTATCGAATCACGGAGAGAGCTGTTTCCTTTGGGCCGAGGACTCCTGGTTCAGAGGCGATCGAGAAGTTGCGCTCCTATATCCTGGCGGAGCTGAAGCCGCTCGGCTGCGAAGTCTCCCTCGATCCCTTCACCGCCCGGACTCCACACGGCCCGGTGGTTATGAAGAATATCATCGCGCGCTTCCCCGGCAAGACGGGACGCGCGATCGCGTTCACCGGCCATTACGATACCAAGATCTTTCGCGGTTTCCGCTTTGTCGGCGCCAACGACGCCGGATCCTCAACCGGCTTGCTCCTGGAACTGGCCCGAACGCTGTCGGGGCAGCCGCGCAAGGACGACGTCTATCTGGTCTGGTTCGACGGAGAAGAGGCCTTCGAGGAATGGTCCGCCACGGACGGCCTTTACGGCAGCCGCCACCTAGCGGCTCGCTGGAACGCAGATAACACGGCCCGAGATCTGAAGGCGCTGATCAATGTGGACATGATCGGCGACAAGGACCTGCGCATCGCGCGCGAGGTCAACTCGTCCGCGCGCCTCACACGGCTGGTGTGGCAAGTCGCCGCCGACCTGGGGTACGGGAGCCATTTCACGGACCGGGAATTGAGCATCGACGACGACCACATGCCCTTCGTTCGCATCGGCGTCCCCTCCCTCAATCTGATTGACTTCGATTACGGCCCCGGCCACTCCTGGTGGCATACGGCGCACGACACCATGGACAAACTCAGCCCCAGGAGTTTCCAAGTTGTGGGGGATGTGCTCCTGGAGACTCTGCGGCAGTTGGAAGCCCAGTAGAGCCGCCGGCCGAGGCGCCTTCCGCCGGCAACCGTTTTCAGCGGCTCAGCCTCACGGATCTGCCCTGTCCGAGAGGCGGCCCCAGTTCCTTGACCGTGACCTGGACATCGCCTCCCCGGACCTCCACCCATCCGAACTGATAGAAAGCACCCTTGTCGAAATCCGGCTGGATGCGCGCCCCGGAGCTTCCCATTTGCAAATAGGCGACCCCTTCGCGCTCCATCTGGAGCAGGAAGTGCGTGTGCCCGGAAACCACGTAGCGGACGCCATACTCGCGCGCCAGCCGGTGCAGGGGAAAGGCCCCGCTCTGAAACTTCAGGAAGGTGATCCAGAAGGGCTGGTGGAAGAACACGAACTTCGGATCGCGCTCCCGGTTGGCCTTCAAATCCGCCTCCAGAAACTGGAGCTGCGTTAGATCCAGATCCGCCGTCTGGCTGTTGTCGAGCACAATGAAGCGGGCATTCTGATAGCTGAAGCTGTAAGTAGCCGGCCGCTTTGTCTCGCGCTCGAAGACCTGTCTGGAAAAGGGGCTCCAGATGTCGTGGTTTCCCGCGACGAAGTACAGCGGATACATCCGGTAGCGGTTGAACAGCGCCCGCATCTGCTTCCATTCCGCCTCCGCCGTTTCGTCATCGCGGCCCTGAATGGTGTCGCCGACGTTGATGACGAAATCCGGCCGCAGCCGGCCGATTTCGCGCCAGGCTTGTTCATAAACTTCCGGAACCGCCCCGCCTGTGCGGTCCCCGAGAATCGCGAACCGGAAATTGTTGGCCGGCGATTGAGCGCCCGCGGAAAACCCGGCCGCCAGAAGGATCAGAAGCGCAAATCGGCGCCGCATTGGGCCATTGTCCCATAAGACAGCTTCGCGCTTCCCCGAAAAGAGCGCTGCGAATTTCGCCGCCGCCGCGCCACTACATAGTTCATGAATGCCGTTGACGCCATTGTGGCCGGCTGTCTGGTCCCGCTCGCCTGGGCCGCCATCGTCAGCGGTCTCGACGACCTGGTGGTCGACATCGCCATGGTCTGGCAATGGCTGCGGAGGAGGCTATTCCTAGCACCGCAGTTGCCACAGCCGCAGCGCAGCAGTCCCGAGAAACCGGTCGCCATCCTCTTGCCGCTCTGGAAGGAGGCCGCGGTGGTCGGGGAGATGATCGAGCGGAACCTGGCGAGCATCCGCTACGACAACTACCACCTCTTCGCCGGGGTGTACCCCAACGACCCCGGGACAATGGACGTCGTCCGGCGAGCGGAAGGGCGTCACTCGAACGTTCACCTAGCCATCGTGCCGCATGACGGCCCGACTTCCAAGGCCGACTGCCTTAACTGGATCTATCAGGCCATGCGGGCGCACGAGGAAGCCTGCGGCGGCCGCTTCGAGATGGTGGTGACGCACGATGCCGAAGACGTCATCCATCCGGAGAGCCTCGCCTGGATCAACGTCTGCTCGCGCCACTACGACATGATCCAGGTACCCGTGCTTCCGTTGCCTACCCCCTGGCGCAATTTCACGCACGGCGTCTACTGCGACGAATTCGCGGAGTTTCAGTTGAAGGATGTTCCGGTGCGCCGGCTGCTGGGAGGGTTTCTCCCTTCCAACGGCGTGGGGACCGGCTACTCGCGCCGCGCCCTGGACATGCTTGCGGAGCGGGACGAAAACCGGCTCTTTGATCCAGCCTCTCTTACGGAGGACTACGACTGCGGCTTGCGCCTGCACGCCCTTGGGTTCCGACAGGTTTTCCTACCCCTCCGATTGGGCCATGGAGAGCCTCTCGCCACCCGCGAGTACTTTCCGACGCGTCTGCGGCAAGCCATCCGCCAGCGCACCCGCTGGGTCACGGGAATCTGCCTGCAAAGCTGGGAAAAGTACGGCTGGCGAGGCGGCGCCGCCGTCATCTACTGGTTCTGGCGGGACCGCAAGGGTCTGCTGGGCAATCCCCTCAGCCTGCTGGGCAACGCCGTGTGCCTGTGGGGGCTCGGAACGCTTGCCTGGAGCAGGCTCAGCGGCCATCCTTGGGGGCTTCGGGACTTCTCTCCGACTCCGACCGAAAGTCTCCTGCTTGGCGGCGCGCTGTTGATGCAAGCGCACCGCCTTGCTGTGCGCACCACATGCTGCGCGCGGCTCTATGGGATTGCATTCGCCGCCGGGACGCCGCTACGCGCTGTTTGGTCCAATTGGATGAACGCGATCGCCACTCTAACCGCAATCTGCCGTTATCTGTTCGCGCGCCTGTCCGGCAAGCCGTTGGTCTGGCTGAAGACCGAGCACACCTATCCCGCGACCGAGACTCAACCGCCGCAGAGCGTACCGACCTTGGAGGAATTCGATCCTGCGGCCGTGCGAACGGAGATCATTCGAGCGTTGCCTCGCCATGTGATGGGCCGCTGGCGCATTGTGCCTGTCGGCGTCTCGGAGGGAAGTCTGTACCTGGCGGCTACGCGCCCCCCAACCGGGGACCTCTATAGGGAACTGCGATCCTTCACACACCTCGCGGTACGCGTGCAGGTGGTGCGGCGGGAGGTGTTTGAAGTGTTGGAGAGAAGGGCATCGCCCCAGCGGCCCTGAGGGAGCAGCGCGGGATGGTTTCCAATTCCGCCCACAAACGGAGCGGTTACGTCGCTTCTTGCGGCGCCCATCCGTACCGCTGTCAGCCAGACACGCAGGCGGCATGTTTGGAAAAGAAAGTCAGCTTCATGGAAGCGCCGGCCGCGCCGACGAAACAAAAGGCAGTTGGCGCCAAGGCGTTGCACGCCCCAAGAGTCTGCAAGCCGGAAGAAAACCGCTGATGCCCGACTCCGGTGTTGAAGCCCTGCTGGCATACTACCGCAACACAACGTCCTTCAGGCGAAAGTCGAGAAAGGGATGCAAGGCGCGTCCGGCTACGTCCGGTAGCTGGCGTTGATCTTGATGTAGCCCTCGGTCATGTCGCAGGTCCAGAAGCAGGACTGGCCCTTTCCGTTCCCGTTGATCACCAAGCGGATCACGCAGTCGGGCGACTCGAGCAGGCTCTTCAATTCCCGCTCGGAAAACTTCGCGGCCGTTCCGCGGCGGCACACCGGAATCCCTTGGAGCCAGATGTCCACCTTCGCCGGGTCCAGCGGGACTCCTGACATGCCCGCCGCCGAAAGGATCCTGCCCCAGTTCGGGTCCGAGCCCGCGATCGCCGTCTTCACCAAAGGCGAATTGCCGATCGCCCGCCCAATGCGCGTGGCCTCCTCATCGCTGGCCGCTCCGCGCACATGAATCGTGATCTTCTTTCGAGCGCCTTCCCCGTCGCGCGCGATCATTTCCGCCAGGTCCTGCAACACCCAGCTCAGAACCTCCTGGAAGACCAGCCTCTCCTTCTCGTTCGTCTTCACGCCGGAGGCCCCGTTCGCCAGCAGGAAGACCGTGTCGTTGGTGGACGTGTCCCCATCCACGGAGAGCCGATGGAACGTCCGGTTCACCGCGAAGCCCAGCGACTTGCGTAACGCCGCCGGCGACATCGTCGCGTCGGTCATCACAAAACACAGCGTAGTCGCCATGTTGGGATGAATCATCCCCGCGCCCTTCGCCATTCCGGCAATCCGCACCACCCCGGTCCGCAACGGCACTTCCCCGAAGGCCACTTTCGGAATGCGGTCCGTCGTCATGATCGCGCGGGAGACGCGGTGAAAACCTTCCTCATCCAGCTTCGACACGAGCCCGGGCAGCGCGCGCGTGATCAAGGAACCATCCAGTTCCACTCCGATCACGCCGGTGGAGGCCGGCAGGATCTGGTTCACCCGAACCCCCAGGACCTTGGCCGCGGCGCGGCAAGATGCCAGCGCCACCTTCATCCCCGTCCTTGTGGCGCAGTTCGCATTCCCGGCGTTGGCCAGAATCGCCTGCGCATGCCCGCGCGTGGACCGCAAGTGCTGGCGCGCCAGTTTCACCGGGGCCGCCTGCACGCGGTTCGTCGTGAAGACTCCGGCCGCGGAAGCGGGCGCCTCCGAAACGATCAAAGCCAGGTCGTCCCGCCTCTCCTTGCGGATGCCGGCATAGGCACAGGAATATAAGAATCCGAGCGGCAGCTTCACTTGGTCACCCCGAGCATCTCTCATTCTCGCTCAAATGGCAGCCGTTGAGGAAAGCCTCCGCGCTCATCCTCTTTCCTCCCTCGACCTGAACCTCCAGCAGTTCCAAACAGGTATTCTCTCCGCACGCGGCGAACAGGCGCCGACCCGATGCCGCCAGCGATCCCGGCGCGCCGCGCGCTTCTGTCTCCGCCACGCGGCACCGCCACAAACGCAGCCGCGACCCGCGAAAGTTGGTGAACGCGCCAGGCCAGGGCTGAAAACCCCGCACGCGGTTGAAGATCTGCCGCGCCGTCAGATTCCAGTCGATAAGGCCGTCCTCCTTCCGAAGCAGCGGCGCGTGGCTGGCCTGCGCATTGTCCTGCTTGCGAGGCCTGACCGTTCCGTCGCGCAGCCCCGCCAGGGTTTCCACTAGAAGATCCGCCCCGAGCCGAGCCAGCCTCTCCGCCAGCTCCACGGCCGTCTCTTCCGGTCCGATCGGGGTCTCGCGCGCCAGGAGAATATCGCCGGTGTCCAGGCCCGCATCGATCCGCATGGTCGTCACGCCGGTCACGGTCTCACCGCAGGCGATCGCCCACTGCACCGGAGCCGCTCCCCGGTACTTTGGCAGCAGGGAGGCATGCACGTTGACGATCCCCAGCGGGGGAATGTCGATGATGGCCTGCGGAATGATCTGGCCGTAGCCCACCACGACCATGGCTTCCGGCGCGAGCGCGCGCAGTTCCTCCACGATCTCGGGCCGCCGGATCCGTTCCGGCTGCCGCACCGGGAGGCCGCGCGCAGCGGCGCACCGTTTCACCGGCGACGCCGTGAGGGTTTGCCCTCTTCCGCTCGGCCGGTCCGGCTGGGTGTAGACTGCCTGCACCTGGTGGCCCGCCTCCAGCAGGCACTCGAGGGATGGGACCGCAAAGGCGGGCGTGCCCAAGAAAACGAGCTTCATCTTCTCCCCAGGCGGCAGGCCGCCTAAGCGCGGCGGCTCACCACTCTCCCTCTCTTTGCAGCTTCCGGATCCGCCGCCGGATCAGGTCCCGCTTCAGCGGGCTCAGGTGGCTGAGGTAGAGCTTCCCATTCAGATGGTCCGTTTCATGCAACAGCGCGCGCGCCAGCAGTTCTTCACCCGTAACTTCGAAAGTCTCACCACGCGCGTTCTGCGCCCGCACCGTCACCTTCGCCCCGCGGCGCACCGGCTCCCGGAACCCGGGCACGCTCAGGCAGCCTTCCTCAGTGACCTGCCGGCCCTCGTTGTGGATCACCTCCGGATTGATGAGGACCATTTTCTGGGCCGGGTCCTCCCCAACGGACACGTCGATTACGGCGATGCGGCGCGGCACGCCGATCTGCGGGGCCGCCAGGCCCACTCCTTTGTGCGCGTACATCGATTCGAACATGTCCTCGATGAACTTATGGAGTTCCGGCGTGTCGAATTCGGTCACGGTCTCCGCCGGGGTCTCCAGGACCGGGTCGCCGTATTTCACCAAGGGATAGATCATCAGTAACTTCTCAACTGTTCAATATAGCCATCATAGTTGCGGCGCGTCTCGGCCAAGGAATCGCCGCCGAACTTCTCCAGCATTGCCTGCGCCAGCACCAGCGCGACCATGGCTTCCGCCACCACGCCGGCCGCAGGGACCACGCAAACGTCGCTGCGCTCGTAAGCCGCCTTGGACGGCTCCCGCGTGACCAGATCCACAGATTCCAGCGGCCGGCGCAGCGTCGAAATCGGCTTCAGGAATCCGCGCACCACCACGTCCTCGCCGTTCGTGATCCCGCCCTCCAGCCCGCCGGCCCGGTTGGAGCTGCGGATGAAGCGCCTGCCGCCAGCGTCGTACTGGATCGCGTCCTGCACCGCGGAGCCGAAACTGGCCGCCGCCAGCGCCGCCTCTCCAATCTCCACTCCCTTGACCGCCTGGATGGAAACGATCGCCTGCGCCAGCCGCCCGTCCAGCCTCGTGTCCCAACCGATGTGGGAGCCCAGGCCCGGCGGAACATTGTGCGCCACGACCTCAAACACGCCCCCGACCGTATCGCCGGTCCGGTATGCCTCGTCCACCACCGCTTTCATGGCGGCCTCCGCCGCGAGGTCCACGCAACCCAGAAGGATTTCCTCGCGCTCGCTGAGCGCGACCAGTTCGCGCCAGTCTGCGGCGCGTCCCAGCCTGGCCGGACCCACCGCCAGCACGTGACTCAAGACACCGATGCCGAACTCGCCCAAAAAAGCCTTCGCCAGCGCTCCCAACGCCACTCGCGCCGCCGTCTCCCGCGCGCTCGCCCGTTCCAATATATTGCGCGCATCGTGAAAGTTGTATTTCAGCGCGCCGGCCAGGTCGGCATGGCCCGGACGGGGACGCGTAACCGGCCGCTTCTTGTCTTCGGCTCCGCCGCTGTCTTCAACCGGAAGCGCGCCGGTCCAGTTCTCCCAATCCTTGTTGCGAATGAGCAGGGCGACCGGCGCGCCGGTGGTCTTCGAGTGCCGAACCCCCGAGACGATCTCCGCCTCATCGGTCTCGATCTTCATCCGGCCCCCGCGCCCGTAACCCTGCTGCCGGCGCCACAGTTCGCGCCGCATGCGTTCCAGGCTCACGGGGACTCCGGCCGGCAGCCCCGTCAAAATCGCCGTCAGGCACGGCCCATGAGACTCACCCGCAGTTTCAAAACGCAGCATGTTGTTCCGCCGTCACACCCATGTCCGGGCCAACCGCCTACTTGGACGGTCCCATCCTGGTCAGGATGGAATTTGCGTAGTAGTTCACGACCTTGGCCTCGTTGCGAGCCCTCTCGTAATACGCCGCGCGGTAGAGGCCGTCCTTCCGGTTCAGCAGCGTCTCTCTAATCCTCTGCTGCACCCTGGGGTCGCTCAGCTCACGCTGGCCCGCCGGCTCTCTCGAAATCAGCCGGAAAATGCGGTACCCCTCCATCGTCTGGATAATCGGCGAAACCTGCCCCGGCGGAATCTGCATCAGGATCTTCCGGATCTCCACACTTGCTTTCTCCAGGGCGGATTCCGGGATGAATCCCAAGTCTCCTCCGTTTGGCGAGCTTTCGGGATCCTCCGAGTAGTTCTGCGCCAGCATCGCGAAGTCCTCGCCTTGTTTCAGCCGCGCGGCAATCATCTGGATCTTCTTTCGCGCCTGGTCGGCGTTCTGCGCTTTGTCGCTCTTGAGATTGCGGACATTCGGATCCGGGTTGGGCGTCACCACAATCTGCGCCAGGTGAAGCTGCGGCTCGGCCAGGTTAAAGCTGTCCTTGTTCGCGTTGTAGAAGTCCGTAACATCCTTGTCCGTGATGCTGATGTGCGAGGTGATCTCTTTGTTGAAGAGCCGCTGGATGCTCAGATCCTTGCGAATCTGGGTTCTGAGCTCATCGGCCGTCAGCTTGCGGCTTGAGAGCTGCTTCTGAAACTCTTCCTGAGTGTAGGGCGCCTTCAACTCGTTAAACTTGGCGTCGACATCCGCCTCCTGGGCCATCAGCCCCAGTTTCTCCGCCCGTTGCAGCATAATCTCGCTGTCGATCAGAGTCCGGAGGACCTCCAGTTTCTGAAGGGCCGCGCTATCATCCTCGACCTTCGCATCCGGCGGCGCCAGTTGCGCGGCTGCGTACTGCTTGTCCAGGTCGGCGTACGTAATGACCCTGTTGTTGACGGTGGCCGCCACATCCGGCGAGGGGGATCTTTTGCAGGCTGCCGTCAGAAGAAGGCCGCAGAGGACGGCGCAGACAGCTATGGAGGGTTTGGACATGTTATAGACACTCATTCTAGCGAAATGCGTTCCCCACGGAAAAACGGCTCATTGCCGTTCCGGGAATTCAGCCGCTCAACTGCTCAACGCAGCAGTATCGCCTGAATCCGGGCGCCGCGTAGCGGCCGCCGGAACCGCCTCACCTCTCGCCCCACTTCAGCTTGGCCCGCAGCACGTCGAAGAATTTCTGGTTCGGCGGCCGCACCAGACGCACCACGTGCCCGGAACTGCGGCAGACGGCAACATCGTCGTGGCGCAACGGCTCGCCCCTCTGTCCGTCCACCGTAAGGTATGTCTCGCCATCGGCGCTGCGCACCCGGATCCGGATCACGCTAGCCTCCGGCACAATGACCGGCCGGTTCGTCAACATGTGCGGGCAAATCGGCGTCAGGCAAAGGCACTCCACGGACGGAAACACAATGGGGCCGCCGGCCGAGAGGGAATACGCCGTCGATCCCGTTGGCGTGGCCACAATCAGGCCATCCGCCTTGAATTCGCAGACGTAATGCGCATCCACCCGCGCCTCCAGGTCGGCCATGCGCGCGATCTGGGACTTGTTCACCACCACGTCGTTCAGGGCCTCATAGGAAGATACCGTCTCCCCGTTTCGCTCCAGGTCGCAGTGGAGCATGCGCCGCTTGCCGATGCGCAACTCGCCCCGCAACGCCGCCTCCAGGTCGGCATAGATCCGATCCGGTGGAATCGTCGTCAAGAACCCCAGGCCGCCGAGGTTTACGGCGAACAGCGGAACCTCACGCCCACCCACCGCCCTGGCGGCCGAAAGCAGGGTCCCATCGCCGCCCAGCACCACGATCAGATCGCATCCCTCGGGCACTTCCGCCGGAGGAAGCCCGGGCCCGCGGCCGGCGTACCGCGAGGTCACCTCGTCCATGCGGACCTTCAATCCGCGGGATTCGAGCCAGCGCACCAGCCCGGGGGCCAACTCCGCCGCCTTCTCTGCATTCCGCTTCGAGAAGAGTCCCACCGTCTCAATGCCGGGCATAGAGCAGAAACTCCTTGTTTCCTTCGGCGCCGGTGATGGGGCTCTCCATCAGCCTGGTCTGATAGCCCAGCGCCTGCGCCGCCGCCGCCACTTTTTCGCAGGCCGATGCGTGCAGAGCGAGGTCGCGCACGATGCCACCGCGCCCCACTTGCCCGCGGCCCACTTCAAACTGCGGTTTGACGAGTATAACCATTTCTCCGCCGGGCCGCAGCACCGAGACCAGCGGCGGCAGAATCAGCGTCGCCGAAATGAAGCTCACGTCACACACCGCCAGGTCCGCCAGCTCGCCCAGGTCCGCGGCGGTCAGATACCGCGCATTGATCCCTTCCAGCACCACCACCCGCGAATCGTTGCGCAGTCTCCAGTCGAGCTGCCCCGCGCCCACATCCACCGCGTACACTTTGCGCGCTCCGCGCTGGAGAAGGCAATCCGTGAAGCCGCCCGTCGACGCGCCGACATCCACGCAAACCCGGCCCTCCACCCGGATTCCGAAGCCGTCCAGCGCCGCCTCCAGCTTCTTGCCGGCGCGGCTGACGTAGGGGAGCCTTCCGGTCAGTTCGATGCGGCTGTCCAGCGCCGCCGTGTGGCCCGGCTTGGCGGCCTTCCGCCCGTCCACCAGAACTTGACCGGCGAGCACCAGCGCCCGGGCCTTTTCGCGCGACTCAGCCAGCCCGCGGCTGACCAGCAGGAGGTCCAGTCTCTCTTTGCCTTGCGCTTTCATGAGGCTTCCGCCCGAAACGTCCGTCACCTGGGCCGCTCCACTCCGGCCGCGCGCACCCTTTCCGGCCGCTCCGGGGCGTGTCAACCGTCGCGCTGAACGATCAGGTCCGCCAGTTCTTTGAGCCGCGCCCCCCGGCCGCCAAATGGCGCCAGCGCTGCGTGGGCGCCGGCGCGCTCGATCTCGGCCATTTTCCGGGATTCGTCGATCCCGTAGACGGCCGGAAAGGTGATCTTGTGCTGCGCCGCGTCCTTTCCCGGCGTCTTGCCCAGTTGCTCCGGCGTCGACTCGACGTCCAGCAAATCGTCCACAATCTGAAACGCCAAGCCCGTGCGCTCCCCGTAGCGCGAGAGCGCCTCGAGCTGCTCCGCGCGGGCGCCCGCGCAGATCGCGCCGATGCGGACGCTGGCCCTGAGCAACGCGCCGGTCTTGGCGCGATGGATGCTCTCGAGCAATTGTGGATCCGGCTTCTTCCCTTCCCCCTCCAGGTCGCAAACCTGCCCGGCGATCATACCGCCAGGCGTACCCGCGGCCGCCGCGAGCTCACGCAGCATGTCCGCCCTGCGGCAGCAATCCGGGCCTTCCGCCTCCGCCAGGACGCGAAAAGCCAAGGTCAGCAGCGCGTCGCCCGCCAGGATGGCTATAGCTTCCCCGAAAACTTTGTGGCAGGTCGGCTTGCCGCGCCGCAGATCGTCGTTGTCGAGAGCCGGCAAGTCGTCGTGGATCAGCGAGTAGGTATGGACCATTTCCAGGGCGCACGCGGCCGCTTCGACGCCCGGGACGTCGTCGGCCACCGCCCGCGCCGCTTCCAGGCACAGGATCGGCCGGATACGCTTGCCCCCGGCAAAGAGGCTGTAGCGCATGGCGCGGTGGATGGTCTCCGGAGCGGTATTCTCGGAGGGAACCAGCTTATCCAGCTCTGTGTCGATGCTTTGCTGTTGCAGCTTCAGGTAATCGCGAAGGTTCATTCTCGGTCGGGGGTGAAAGGTTCGGGCTGAACTTCTCCGTTCTTTCTCTTGAGCAGGATTTCGACGCGGGTCTCGGCCTCCTGAAGCTGCTTGCGGCAGGCCTCGCTCAGTTCCATACCCTTCTCGAAGAGCGCCAGGGCGCGCTCGAGGGGCAGTTCGCCGCTCTCGAGTTCCTTGACGACGCGCTCGAGTGCCTCCAGATTCGCCTCAAAGCTGGCCAGCGTCAGCGCACCTTCCGGCTTGTCAGACATCGCCCCATTCTAACGCAGCGAGGCATGAAGTGACGTTCCACGAAACCCGCGATTGGAAACCCGCGGTTCTTGTTCCAACAGTCCGGCCGGTCCCGGGCGCAGGATGGGCGCCGCCGGTGTGGAACCGCAGTCCGGGTTGTTGTGGAGTGCCGCCTGATCCCGGGTTGTTCCTGGTTCCGGGGGCACGCCGGGGACGGTTCCATCCGTTCCGGCTCACTAACCTCCACTAACCCACTGATAACGTAGCGGATACTTGTATCGCCGCAGGAACGGCTGGTAAGCTTCCTCTCAAGATGAAAAAGACTGCATATTTTGTTTCCATGGTCATCCTGCTAGCGGCAGGGACTGCTTATCTTTCCCGCGCCCAATCTCCCGGCTCCGGAGATCTCGCTGTGGACTTCAGCCGCTCCCTGCGCATTTGGGACGGCTTTGGCGTGAACTACGTTCAGGTTGCCCAGACCCGCGACTACAAGAAGTGGCCGCAGGAGTACGGCGGCTTCAGCACCCTCACCGAGGCCCAGCGCCGCGAGATCCTCGATCTGACCTTCGGCGAGGACGGCCTCAAACCCGGCCTTCTGAAGATGTTCCTCGATCCCTATCACGAGGGGCTCACGGAAGCCGACAACGACAACAAAGACCCCAACTTGATCGACCAATCGCGTTTCGACCACAAGACCACGACCGAATGGATGCGCTACTTCGCACGCGAGGGACTGGCTCGAACGCGCGCCCGGGGCTCGGACTTGCAGATCATCACCACCCTGTATGGTCCCCAGCCGTGGGCCACCAAGCAGAAGTTCGTACGTGGCCGCGACCTCGACCCGGCCATGAAGGAGGAAGTCGCCGAGTACATGATCGCCTGGGTGAAATATCTCCGCGAGGAGGAGAAACTACCTGTGGGCTACGTTTCCCTCCACAACGAAGGCGACGAGATGTGGCGGTGGCCTGCCGACGGTTTATCCGCGGGAGCGGAGGGTCACGACTTTAACCTGTACTGGCCCAGCTCCCAGATTGTCGACTTTTTGCGCTTTATGCGTCCCATGCTGGATCGCCAGGGGCTTAAGGATGTTGGCCTGACTCCCGGGGAGTGCTCGAACTGGCGCAACCTGGCGGTTAGCGGCGCCGCATACGAGATTCAGAATGACCCCATCGCCCTCCGCAACCTCGGTCTCCTTACCAGCCACGGATTTGGGGCGGTCCGGGAAAACGTGGGCATCAACGCGGAACTGCTCCGCGTCAAGCGCCCGGAGCTGAAAGCCTGGACCACCTCCATGAGCTGGGGCAAGATGGACGTAGCGTTCGTCGATACGATCCGGCAACAGCTCTACCTGGCTCAAGTCAATGGGGTCATCCCCTGGGCGACTATCCAGACCGCCACGTGGACCGGAGGCGACCCCAACCCGGGCACCGCCTTCCGAGTGGACGGCAAGGGCGGATACGCCGTGGAGCCGGGCTACTACTTCTTCAAGCAAGTGAGCCGAGCGGGGCAGCCGGGCATGGGGGTTGCCGCGGTGACTCAGCCTCGAAACAGCAGTGTCGGCCTGATTGCTTTTTGCTCCAACGGCACAAGACATCCGGACGCGCTGATCGCATACAATACCTCCGCTTCCACCGAACGGGCGCGGATCCGGGTCTCCGGATCGAAGGCCACCAGCTTTACGGCCTTCCGGACCAGCAGTGAGCATCGATACCAGCCGGCAGGAGCCATCGGAGTCAGAGACGGCGTTGTCGAGGTTGAGATCCCCGCCGGCGGCGTAGTGACGCTGTACGGAAACACGCGTTAGGACAGCACATTTTCGCGGAGCGCCCGCCAGCCGGCGCTCCGCGCCTCCCTCCAGCCGCCGCAGTCCCGCCACTCCTCGCCGAAACCTATCCGAACGACAGCCCAGCCCGGCCAGCCGGGGGATTCGGGCAAGAGGACCGGCGACCTCCCGGTTTACTTCGATCATCAGGCCCTTTACCCCTTATTACTTTTGCGCCTGCGGCAGGCGGGATAGACTTTCGAGAGTCCAAGTTGGAGGAGGTTTTTTCAGATGCGAAAAGTTTTGGGGTTCTTGTTGCTGTCCGCGTATTCGCTGGCGGCGCAAGTCACAACCGGAAGTGTTCAAGGCAGGGTGACCGACATCTCGGGGGCGGTTGTGCCCAAGGCCCAGGTGGAGCTGGTCAATATTCAGACCAATATTTCCATCCGCACCCAAGCCAACGAGACAGGCGTTTACACTTTCAACCTGACGCCGCCTGGCTCCTATCGTCTCAAGTTCTCTTTCGCGGGGTTCAGCACGCTGGAAGTGACGGGCGTAACGGTCGAAATTGGACGGAACACGATCATCGACGCCACCATCCAGCCCGGCCAGGTGACGCAGGTGGTGGAGGTGTCGGCCGCGCTGGAGAACATTGACACTCAGACCTCCAGCGTCAAGGCCAATGTGGCGGCGCCGCTCATGGTCGCGCTGCCCCTCAATTCGAGGAATCCCCTGGCGTTCGGACAGTTGGTGCCTGGCGTGGACATGTCCGGCTCCACCGCAAACGTGGCGGGATCCAGGCGGCAACAGAACACCTTCTATCTCGACGGCGCGGAGAACAGCAATGTGCAGCGGAACAGCTCTCTTCAGATGCCCAACATTGACGCCATCGCGGAAGTGCAGGTTTCTACCAATAGCAACACAGCCGAATTCGGCAAGCAGCCCGGAGGCTACTTCAACGTAATCACCAAGTCCGGGACGAACGACTTCCACGGTAGCGCTTTCTACTTCTTCCGCAACGAGAATCTGAACGCCAATAGCTGGTCCCGAAACCGCAGCGCGCTGGCCAGGACACCCGAAGGCGAGAAGATGATGGGCGGGACATTCGGAGGCCGAATCATCCGCGACAAGTCGTTTTTCTTCAGCTCCTTCCAGCACACGCGGGATCAGTCCACGTCGACCAGCTCCACCATCCGCTATCCCACCACGAAGATGCTTTCCGGGGATTTCTCGGAATACGCGGGAACACTTTACAACCCCGACACCAACCAGCCCATTCCCGGAAACAACATCGCCGCCGCAGGGCTCCTTGACCCTGTGGCCATCAACCTGGCCAAGATCCTGCCGACTGTGGCCAAACTCGGAGATCGCCTCATATTCGACTACACCACTCCGCCCCGCAATAACGAGGTTCTGGGCAAGCTGGACCACAACATCAGCCCGGCACAGCGGGTGCAATTCAGCTTCTTCGCCGTGCGGACCAGCAACAGAACGGTGCCAGGAGGCACACGCGGTCTGCCGAACGTGAACTGGGGAAGCAACAAGAGTTCGCAGAACACTCTTGCCGGGCGTCACACCTGGACCCTGAGTCCTCAGACCATCGTGGAATCTCAAATCTCGCTTGCAAAGTACCGCCAGGAAACGGTCCCCGACGACGTATCGGTTGGAAAGGATCTGTCGGATTTCGGCTCAAAATGGCCACTTCCAATTCAGGGCGGGCGTAAGATGCTGCCGGACCTGGAGGTTCTGGGCAGCTTCAACAGTCCGCAGGTGGCAGCGGGATACGTTGACACGGGGAACCTCAAGCTCAACGCCGCGGTGACGCATTTGAAAGGCCGGCACAACTTCAAGGCCGGTTTGGACGCCCAGCGGGTTGCGTACACGCGATTTTCCGATTCGGACGCATCGCAGTTCCGTTTCCAGGGGCGATTCTCGAACCGAGGCTCCGGCTCTTTCCCAAACGTCGCCGACGCTCAGTTCGCGCATTCCTTTGCGGACTTCATGATGGGGCGGGTGAACGACTTCACCGCCAACGGACAGATCAATTACTCTCTGCCGACATGGGGCTTTTTCGGGTATGCCCAGGATCAATGGCGGGTGGGGCGGCGGCTGACCTTGAACGCCGGCCTCCGCTATGAAATCTGGGCGGCCATGAGAGAAAAGAACGGCAGGGCGTCTTCCTTTGTGGAGGGGCACAAATCAGACTTGTTCCCCAACGCTCCTGTGAACATGGCATTTCAGGGGGACAAAGGCATACCGGACGGTTTCATACGGCAGGACCGCAACAATTTCGCTCCGCGCCTGGGAGTGGCCTACGACGTTTTCGGCAATGGAAAGATGGTTCTCCGCGGCGGGTACGGGCTATATTATGCCTTCCCCGCCGCCCAGATGCGGCTCTACAGCACGGAGGAGTTCCCCCAGCGCCCGGTTACGCAGGCCTTCACCGCGCGGCTCTACGATCCGTGGGGCACCAGCTTGTCGCCCGTTTTCACCAAAGCGCCAACCCCCTACCCCGCCGAGACCCTGGACTGGATCCGCGCCGCCCAGTTCAATCCTCCCTACGCCCGCATCATCGGGTACAATCCGGATTTCACCACGCCGCTGTCGCACCAATGGAACCTCTCCGCCGAACGCGAAGTTCGCAACGGAATCACTGTCTCGGTGGCGTATGTCGGAAATCGTGGCCGGAATCTGATGCGCGGGTATCCCTTCAACTACGCCCGGTTTAAGAACCTGCCGGACGGGAGTCCGCCCAGCCTCACGGACAGCAACATCCTGGCGCGCCAGCCGTTCCCGTCCTACAGCCGTTTCTCGATCCGCATGGACAGCGATGGCGTCAAGGACTACGACTCTTTTCAGACCTGGTCCAACATTCGCATTGCGACGCTGACCACTCGCGTCCTGTACACCTACGCGAGCGATTTCGGGGATGGCGGGGGCGTTTTCAGCACCCCCGACGAAGACATTGAAGGCTTTACCACAACCATCGACAACCCCGCCGACCCGCGCGGAGAATACGGCCGCGCGGCACGAAAGCACACCTTCCGGACGTTCTACATGTATGACATTCCCTTCCTGAACAAGGGAAACAGTCTGGCGGCCAAACTGCTCGGCGGCTGGCAGGTGTCGGGCAGCCTCACGGTCAATAGCGGCAGCCCGTTGAATGTCATTCTGGGCTACGATGCCAATTTCGACGCCATTACCTCCCAGCCGCAGGACCGGCCCGATCTGGCGGGCCCCATCGTTTACACGAAGGGATCCGCGGACGAGAAGATGGCCCTGTACTTTGACCCGAAAGCATTCGCCAAACCCGTCATCACGGCATCGAACACCAACGGCAACCTGCCGCGCAACGCCTTGTTCAGCCCCGGCCGCTGGAGCTGGAACAAGGCCTTGCAGAAGAATTTTCGCGTGAACGAGAAGGCCTATGCGCAATTCCGGCTGGAAGCTTTCAACTGGCCGAATCACCCGCTGCTTGACTCGCCGGGCCGGAATATGGCGTCCGGGGACTTCGCCAAGATTCTGACCAAGTCCAGCAACAGAACCATGCAGGCTGGACTGCGGTTCGTCTTTTGATACGGAGCGACCCTGTCACGCCCCAACGGGCGTGATGGGCATGAAATTGGGCCGGCTTCGTTCCGGAAGGAACGGGGCCGGTTTCTTTCATCTCAGGGTGCGTCCCGAAGGGGGGAGAGGTACCAGACAGGGCCAGCAGGAGCAGATTCATGGCCGCATGCGATAATATTGGTCCCTGCCGGAGGTGATCCATGAGCGGGCGGAGCTCACCGAAATTGCGCCAGGAGTTGATGCGGCGGCTCCTCAGCAGCCCGCACTTCGCCCAGGCCGAGTCTTTGCGCCGCATTCTGCTCTATTTGAGCGAGCGGCTGGAGGCCGGCGACGACACACCTGTCAAGGAATACGAAATCGCCGTCTCCGTTCTGGGCCGCCCGTCGAGCTTCGATCCCAAGATCGATCCTATCGTGCGCGTCAGCATGGCAGGGATCCGGGATCGCCTGCGCGCTTACTTCGAGAATGAAGGCCGCAATGAGCCTCTCCGGCTCGCGCTCCCCAAAGGGCAGTACCGGCTGGTTTTCGCGCGCAGCGACCAGCCCAAGCTGGCGGAGGCCACCCGCAATCCAGCGGTGTCCTGGTTCTGGTCGCCGTATTTGCTGCCAGCCAACCCCAACATTCTGGTTTACACGGAGCTGCTTTTCTTCCGCGATCCGGATGGGAACTTCGTGCGGAACATTTATGTAAACGATCTTACAATCGGGGAAGCCGAACTGAGGGAGAAACTTGGGAGTCTGGCGACCGGACCGCTGTCCCCGTCGTTCCATTTCGTCTCGGCCGGAGAGATGGCATGTCTCCTGGCCATCCGCCGCACTTTCGGGGAGATGGGGGCCGCCCTGGATGTGCGCAATTCCCGTTTTTTCTCCTGGGTAGATGCCCGGCGCGCCAACCTCGTTCTGCTTGGCAGCAGCCGGACGAATCCCTTCGTGCGATCGCTGCACAGCGGGCTGCCGTTTGTCATTACCGAACGCTCCATCGAGAACAGGGAGCCTAAACCCAACGAACAGGCCTCCTACACCGGCAGCCGCAGCGTGGAGGGCCGTCTGGAGCGGGTGATCGAGTACGCCGTAATCACCCGCCGGCCCGGTCCCGCCGGCGGTTCCGTGGTGACAATGATCTCGGCGAATCACGGGCGGGCGATCGAAGGAGCGGGGTCGTTTGTAACGGACGAAGCCCACTTGCTCGGATTGATGGAGGCCATCGGAAACCAAAGGTTCTTTCAGTTGCTGTTGCGAGTTCAGCTTTTGGATTTCGACGAGGAAGTGGTGGACGTCGAATACGTAGCCCACCGTGTGCTCTAACGATGCAGGCCCCGGTGTCCCTTCGCCGGGACTGTGGCTGCGGGCCCCAGGTTAAGTTGGGGCACGCGGCCACAATTAACCGCCGGATACTTTGCCGAACAGCCTGAATCCTTTACACTCGGTGGTTTAGAGAGGATACCAGGGGAGTGATACACATGAATCCCAGCCCGGCCGCCGGACTTCGGAAGCTAGCAGAATATCTGGAGTCGAACCAGGACCGCCTGGTCGTCGATGCGGACACACATGCGACGGATATCGAGGCGCTCACCGGTCCGATGCGCGAGCGCTATTCGCGTTCGCCGGATTATTACCACGGGCGGCCGGCGGCGGCCCAGGACCTCCTTCGGGAGATGGAGATGGCGTCCGTCGACGTGGCGCTCATCTGGCAGAATCCGGCCGCGACAGCGTACACGGAAGACCAGGACCGGAACGCCGAAGCGCTGCTGGCTGCGAACCGGTACATACGGGATTCGGCGGCCCGGCATCCTCAGAAGTTCATCCCAGCCGGCTGGACGGACCCCAAGGCCTGCGGCGAGCGAAATGCCTTGCTCATCGCCGAAACGTGTGTCCGGGAGTTCGGCTTCCCCCTGGTGAAAATGAATCCGGCACAGAACCGCTATCCCATCGACAGCGGGGCGGTCACGCGCGTGTTCGATCGCATCGTGGAACTTGGGGCCGTGCCGGCTTTTCACTTCGGGGCCGACACGCCGTTCACCCCAGCCGAAGGTTTGGAGGCCATCGCTCTGCGGCATCCCAGCCACCCCGTCCTCGCCATCCACATGGGCGGCGGCGGCGCGGGCTACGTGGAGGCCGAGCCACTCTGCCAGAAGTCCCGCGCGTTGGGCCTGCGAAGACCCAATCTCCGATTTGTCCTGAGCGCCAAGCGGGACACGCATATGGAGAGCGACCTGATCACCTATCAGATCGCGGGTCCTCCCTTTTCCGGCAATCTCTTCTGCGGCAGCGACGCGCCCTACGGGAGGATGTGCTGGAATTTCGGGGGATTTCGAGCCATGTTTCGCGGCATGCACGAAGGCGAGAGGCACACCGACCCCCGCGTCCGCGCCCATCCCGAGCTTTTCAGGGACGGCTTCGAGCAAGGTTTCCTGGGGGGCAATTTCGCCCGCTTTGCCGCTGAGGCCTGCCGCCGCGTGCTGAAGACCCAGGGGGTCGCCGAAGCCGCATGACGTTTGTGACGCTGGGGGTGTCCGTCCTCCTCCTGCTGATCCTTATCGGACGGTTCAAGATCAATGCGTTCCTGGCCCTCCTTCTGGTTTCGCTTTTCGCCGGCGTGTTCAGCGGCATGACGCCGCTGGTCACGCTCCAAAGCATGCTGAAAGGCGTGGGAGACACCATGGGCAGCGTGGCTCTGGTGATCATCTTTGGAGCCATCCTAGGCAAGATGATCGAAGAGAGCGGCGCCGCGCTGTCGATCAGCAACGCCCTGGTGGAGCGCCTGGGCGAGAAGCGGATGCAGATCGCCGTGGTGATCACGGGATTCCTGGTGGGCCTCCCGATGATGTACAACGCCAGCTTCCTGGTTCTCATCCCCCTGATCTACACGATGTCGGCAACACGAAACATCCCGTTGATGTGGATCGGCATCCCTCTCTCCTCGGCCCTGTCGGTCACGCACGGTTTTCTGCCTCCGCACCCGGCGCCCATGGCGGTGGCGGCAATGTACAAAGCCAACCCGAACCTCGCGCTCCTCTACGGGCTGATCCCTGCCGTGCCCGCCACAATTCTGGCCGGCCCCGTCCTGGCCCGATTTTTCCGGCACATGCGCAACACGCCGCCGCCGAATCTTTACACGCCGAAGGAGTTCAGCAGGGAGGAATTGCCAGGCGTAGCCGTGAGCGTGCTTACGACCTTGGTGCCGGTTCTCATGATGCTCTCCGGCGCGCTCGTTTCGCTGTTCAGGCTGGAGGGAGGAGCGGCCGGCATCCTCCGATTCGGCAGCGAACCCACGATCGCCCTGCTCACAGCGGCGCTGGTGTCGTTCTACACTCTGGGGCTGCGCCGCGGCCGGAACATGGAGTCTATCATGCAGGGGGTGAACAGCGCGGTTGCCAGCGTGGCGATGATCGTGCTCATCATCGCTTGCGGCGGAGCTTTCAAGCAGGTGCTGCTGGATGCCGGGGCCAGCGAAGGCATCAAGGCCTTGACCGCGAAATTCCACGTTTCTTTGATCGTCACGGCCTGGTGCGTCGCCGCCCTGGTCCGAATCGCAGTGGGCTCGGCAACGGTGGCCGCCATCACCGCGGGCGGGGTAGTGGCGCCCTTATTGGCTGGTTCCGGGGTCTCGCCGGAACTGGCGGTTCTGGCCACGTCCGCGGGCAGCCTGATGTTCTCTCACGTCAACGACATCGGCTTCTGGATGTTCAAGGAATATTACAACGTCAGCGTCCGGCAGACGTTCGCCGTGTGGACGGTGATGGAGACGATCGTCGCGGTTGTCGGACTCGCGGGGGCGCTGGCCCTGAACGTCTTCATCCGCGGATAGAGGCCACGCCCGTCCGAAGGGGCACGGCCGCCCGCCCCCGGACCCCACTTTGACTCCGGGCCTGCAACCCGCCGCGCTTACTGCGGCCGCAGTTTGACCGTCTCGTTGGCGCGGAGCGACACCTTCTGCTCGAGCAGGGTGGCTCCCTCCCGGCTGGCGACCCTAACGTTATAGTCGCCCGGGTTGAGTTTCAAACCCTGCCAGAAAGCATTGAACTCGTCACAATGCCCCATGAAAGCATTGTTGACGTACACGGCGCAGTACTTTTCAAACTGCACGAACCGCAACTTCCCGAAGGGGGGCGTAGGGGGCGGGAGGGCCTTCAACGCCTGCGTTACAACCGTCGTCCTTCCGGAATCGATGCGGACCGTGGTCTTGTACTCTTCGTAGCGTGGTTCACGGAGCACCAGTTCGTGCTCTCCCGCGGGCACCGAATACGTACGAGCCCTTCGGAAATTCGCCGCCGGGCCGAGATACTTGCCATCAAGATACACTCCCGCGCGTCCAGGCTGCGCCTTGACTTTCAGGGACCCGTTGCCCGCCTGCTCAGCGGCCAACGGCGACAGCAGCAAAACGAGCAGTCCTAAAGTCACAGCGCAGAGAAAGAATGTGAATCTTCTTTGGGTCATGGCGCCTCCTCTACATAGCTTAGCAATAAAAGATGAACGATCAATCTCCCCCTTCCCGGAGAGGGGGCACCCCATTGGTCCGGGGAGGCCAGGCTGGGACTCCTCACACGCCGAGTTCGGTCTTGGCTTCCTCGAACCTGCCGATTGCAAACTCCAGATCGTCGCGCGTGTGCGCGGCCGAAAGCTGGACCCTGATTCGCGCCTTGCCCTGGGGCACTACCGGATATGAAAAGGCCACAACATAGACGCCTTTACCCAGCAGCAGATCGGCCAGGCGGGCTGCCACGGAGGCGTCCCCGATCATCACCGGGACAATGGGATGTTCGCCCGGCAGGATGCGCCACCCCTGCTCGGCCATCCGACGGCGGAAGAACGCGGTGTTTTCCCTCAAGCGCTGCCGCAAGTCGTCGGAACTAGCCAGCAAGTCCAGCACCTTCAGCGTGGCGGCCACCACAACCGGGGGGAGGGAGTTGGAGAACAGGTAAGGCCGGGAGCGCTGCCGCAGCAGCGCCACAATCTCCCGGCGGGCAGCCGTATAGCCACCGCATGCGCCGCCCATTGCCTTGCCCAGAGTACCGGTCAGGATATCGACCCGCCCCATCACGTGGTGGTATTCGGGCGTGCCGCGGCCATGCTCGCCCAGGAAACCAACCGCGTGCGAATCGTCCACCATCACGATCGCGCCGTACCGTTCCGCCAGGTCGCAGATCTGCGGCAACCTGGCGATGTATCCGTCCATGGAGAATACGCCGTCGGTGGCGATGAGGATGCGGCGGGCGCCGGCGGCCTCCTTCAACTTCGCCTCGAGATCCTCCATATCGCCGTTGCGGAAGCGCAGCCGGCGGGCCTTCGAGAGCCGGATGCCGTCGATGATGCTGGCGTGATTGAGTTCGTCGGAGATGACAGCATCCCGATCATCCAACAGCGTCTCGAACAGGCCGCCGTTGGCATCGAAGCAGGAAGTGTACAGGATGCAGTCCTCCATTCCCAGGAACTCGCCGATCCGCTTCTCGAGTTCCTTGTGGATGGTTTGCGTCCCACAGATGAAGCGGACCGAGGCCATGCCGAATCCCCAGCGCGCAAGGGCCTCTTGCGCCGCTTCGACGACCTGGGGATGGCTGGCCAAGCCGAGGTAGTTGTTGGCGCACAGGTTCAGCACCTCACCTTGGGGGACTCTGACACGCGGCCGCTGAGGGGTCTCGAGGATACGTTCTCGTTTCAGGAGCCCGGACCGCGCGAGCTCATCCAGAGCCGCTTGTAGCTCTTGCCGAAGACCCGGCTGCATGGCGCCCTCCTACTGCCTCCAGTCCAGGATGACCTTCCCCGCTTGTCCCGAACGCATGGCTTCAAACCCCTTCACGTATTCGTGCCAGGCCAGCCGGTGGGTGATCACCGGCCGGATGTCCAGACCGGACTCGATCATGACCGTCATCATGTACCAGGTTTCGTACATCTCGCGCCCGTAGATGCCCTTGATCGTCAGCATGTTGAAAATGACCCGGTTCCAATCGATCGACATCTCCCCGTCGGGAAGACCCAACAGAGCGATGCGCCCGCCGTGGCAAATGCTGGCGAGCATCTCGCGGAACGCGGCGGCGTTTCCGGACATCTCCAGACCCACGTCGAAACCCTCAGCCATGCCGAGGCGCCTCTGGACCTCGGGAAGGGGATCCGATCGCGTATCCACCGCCAGCGTCACGCTCATCTTCCGGGCTAATTCCAGGCGATACGGGTTGACGTCCGTAATCACGACGTGCCTTGCGCCAGCGTGGCGGACCACCGCCGACGCCATGATGCCGATGGGGCCGGCGCCAGTGATCAGCACGTCTTCTCCCAGAACCTTGTAAGTCAGCGCCGTATGCACCGCATTGCCAAAAGGATCGAAGATGGCGGCGACCTCCAGCGGAACGGCCGGTTTGTGTCGCCAGACGTTGGTCATGGGCAGCACGACATAATCGGCGAAGGCTCCGGGCCGTTGCACCCCGAGCCCTTTGGAGTTCGCGCAGAGGTGCCGGCGCCCGGCCATGCAATTGCGGCAGCGGCCGCAAACAACATGCCCTTCGCCGCTTACGATGTCCCCTGGGCGGAACTCGCTGACGTTGGAACCGGTCTCGACGACCTCCCCCACAAATTCATGGCCGATGACAAGCGGGGTCTGTATGGCGCCCTGCGCCCAATCGTTCCACTCATAGATATGCAGATCCGTGCCGCAGATTCCGGTCAGGAGGACTTTGATCAGGACGTCATTGATCCCCGGCGCCGGGACGGGGACATCCTCCACCCATAAGCCGGGCTCGGGCTTGGACTTCACCAGCGCTCGCAATGGCTATCCTCCCCAACCGTATTATGCACGAAGGGAGAGGAAAGCGCGCGCGGCCCTGAACCTCGCGGGGGCCGCCGCGCGCGGGACGCCTGGCGCGATCAGCGCTGTATCTGAACAGGGGCTTGGAGCGTGAACGTCAGCACAGACTCGCTCGGCAGGACGGCGGCTTCACCTCTGGTCGCCAGCACGACACCAGTGCCTGCGGCGCCACCCGCCGCGGCTCCGATAGCCGCTCCCTTGCCGCCGCCGGCAATCGCGCCGATCGCGGCCCCCACGCCGGAACCGATGCCGACTTTCGCGGCATCTTTTCCCTTGGTCGTGTTGGCCTCATGCGACACCGTGTCCGTCACCACGGAAACCTGACGCCCGCCATTTACAGCGAGCGAAGTCATCTGCACTGCAATGTGGGCCACCCCCTTCACTCTTCCGCCGGCGTCGGATTCCACCACCTTTCCGGTGACCGATGCGCCGCGCGGAACAACGGTCTGCCCGCCGACCACGAGCGGTTCCGCAAGCGTCGCCTCAAATGTCTCACCGCCCTTGTGCGTTTCCGTGGACAGCGTCGGGATCAGCCTGACCTTCAAAGCAGTCCCTTGCGGCAACGTAACCGATTGGGGCGCGGTGTATCGTTCCTGCTCCGCCTGCTGGGTTTGAGCCGATGGCTGCGAGGCGGCAGGCGCCGCGCTCCTCGGCGTTGCCGGCGCCGCCGCCGGACGACGGCCTTCCACGGCAGACGACGGAGCCGCGTCTTGCCCGCCGGGCGTCCCCGAAACAGCCTCACTCTGGGTTCCCGTCTGCTTGCAACCGGTCGCCAACGCCGCCAGCAAAAGCGGCAATACCAAAATCATGTTCAGTTCTGACTTGCGCATACCAATCGTCCCTCCTCGGCGCGCCAGGTATGGATAGTTTAACAGCCTCATCCGCCAGCGCTACTCCATCCTCGCAGCAATTCGGCTTCCAGTCCAGCCTCGTATTGCAGACACAAGGGTTCGCCGCGCGTGCCGACTTGCGCCGTTGAAAAAAATACACGATCGAAGGGCTGCATGTTATCTTCACCGAAAGGAGGATCTTTCGATGGCGTCTACCCAGTTCCGAAGGTTTGCCTGGCTCCTTTTGTTCACAATACTGCTGCCAGTGGGACTCGCGGCGCAAATCGCCACCAAGAGGGCGTTGACTCTGGAAGCAGCGAAGAAGATCGCCGCGGCTGCGGAAGCGGAGGCTCGAAAGAACAGTTGGACCGTTGTGATCGCCATCGTAGACGACGGCGGCAACCTCGTCTACCTGGAGAAGATGGATGGCACTCAGATCGCCAGCATCGAGATCGCCCAGTTTAAGGCCCGGGGCTCGATCGGATTCAAACGGCCGACCAAGGAGTTCGAGGACAGGCTGGCGAAGGGAGCCACGGGACTGCTGAAAGTTCCATGGATGGCTCCGGTGGAAGGCGGGCTGCCGCTTGTGGCCGGCGGAGAGTTTATCGGCGCCATCGGCGTCAGTGGCGTCACCAGCCAGCAGGACGGCATTGTCGCCGCCGCGGGAGCGGCGGTTGCGGCCTCCCTGAAGTAGGGCTTCGGATGTGGAATGAACAGGCAGCTCAGCCACGCGAAGAGCACTGACGTTGTATACTTTCGTTTGGCTGAATGGCCGCGGAAGGAGAAGATCTAAAGATATGACGCGCAAGTTTTCAAACTTCACTTTTTTGATGGCATGCACATTGGCAGGAGCGCTGCTGGCGTGGACCATCGCCACGGGTTTTCAATCGACGGCGCAAGCTCAGGGCCAGCCTCAAGTCCAGCAGGCTCAAGCGGCACAAGCGCAACCCCAGGCCGCGCAAGCCCCGAAAGCCCAGGCGCCGAAGGGCGCAGCGGCCTTCCCCGGCGGACGCGGGGGCCCGGCTCCGGCGCCCAAGAAACACGTGCTCGTCATCGGCATGACGCGCGGCTATCACCACGGATCCACCTCGGACGGGCTCGCCATGTTCTGGAACCTGGGGAAAGAATCCGGCGCCTATGATACCGAGATCAAGACAGACATGGAGTGGGTAACGAAGAGGCAGCCCGGCAGCGAGGCGCATAGCCTGCCCTTCTTCGATGCAGTCATCTTCGTCAATTGCACCGGCGACTGGGGATTGAACGACGAACAGAAAGAAGCCCTGTTGTCTTTCGTGCGCGACGACGGCAAGGGACTCGTCCTCGCTCACGCCTCCATCGACGCCAACTACAACTGGCCTGAGTTCGGAGAAATGGCCGGAGGCTGGTTCAACGCACACCCCTGGAACACGTTCGATGCGCCGGTAATCGTTGAGGACCGCGATTTTCCCGCGATGCGGCATTTCCCCAAGTACCTCCGGCTTTACGACGAGATGTATTCCGCAAAAGCGTTTTCTCGCGACAAGGTGAACGTGCTGATGCGGCTGGACGAATCGAAGCTGGACTACAGCAATCCGCAGGTGGCCAAGCGGGCGCGCGAGGACAAGGATGAGGCCATCGCCTGGGCCAAGATGTACGGCAAGGGCCGCGTGTTCTATTCCAGTCTCGGCCACACGAAGGAAGCGTGGGACGACCCCGTGGTGCGCACGATGTATCTGGAAGGCATCAAGTGGGCGATGGGCCGGACCGAGGGAAGCACGGCATCGCACCCAAAGGTGCAGTAGCGCCGTCTTTTGACAGCAAAGCCACAGTAGCGCCGCGTGCGCGATGTTAGGTCTTGGGACGACGACTACCTACGAGAGAAGCCGCTGGGTGGCGTCATCTCGCCGAGCATTCTCACTGCCGGCGGGAACTTTGTTCTCACCGTTGCCGTCTGTTGAGGCAGGAGTTACCATGCCAAGACATCTTCCGGCCGGGGTGGCATTTCTGCTTCTCTCCTTCACCACCGCCGGCACTCAAATTCAAAGCGGCCCGAAGAGTGTAGCCGCCGACCTCGATTCCTTATTGCAGGAGTACCACAGCCTCGAACAGTTTAACGGCTCCGCGCTGGTCGCCCGGGATGGGCAGGTGATCCTGGCAAAGGGCTATGGAATGGCGAATCTCGAGTGGGCCATCCCCAACACGCCGGATGCGCGCTTTCGCATAGGATCGCTGACCAAGCAGTTCACAGCCATGCTGGTCATTCAGCTTGAAGAGGAAGGCAAACTTTCGGTCGACGACAAGCTGTCGGACCGGCTGCCCTACTACCGCAAGGACACTGGGGGCAAGGTCACGATCCGGCAGCTTCTGTATCACACATCCGGCGTACCCAACTACACGGACAATTCTGAAATTCTGGCCCGGAGCCGGCTTCCCATGGGGCTCCGCGACCTGATTACTACTTATTGCAGCGGGAATCTGGCCTTCGAGCCCGGCTCCAAGTTCGTCTACAACAACTCGGGTTACGTGATCCTTGGCGCAATCATCGAGGAGGCCACGGGCAAAGCATACGAGCAGGTCCTCAAAGAGCGGATTCTGGAGCGCTTTGGCATGGCCTCCAGCGGGTACGACCACAGCGAGGCGCTGATACCCCGCCGGGCGGCGGGGTATGACCGCCGGCTGGATGGGATGCGTAATGCCGATTTCGTGGACATGTCGCTTCCCCATGCGGCGGGCGCTCTGTACTCGACCGTGGAGGATCTTCATCGCTGGGACCAGGCGCTGTACGAAACGAAACTATTCTCAGAGGAGGCCAGGAGGAAGCTGTTCACGCCCGGCGCCAGCGGTTACGCGTGTGGCTGGTTCGTACGCGAAGCCCCTGTGGGGCCGAACAGGGCTGTCCGCAAGGTGCTTCAGAACACGGGCGCCATCCATGGCTTCACATCGTTGATTCTTCGCATCCCCCAGGATCGCGTGCTGATCGTCCTGCTCAGCAACGTTAGCCGGTCTGATCTGGTCACAATCGCGCAAGGCATTGGGGATGTCCTATATGGGCGCGAGCCGTCCATGCCGAAACGGTCCGTGGCACGCGCGCTCTGGCCCGTCCTCCAAAGCGGCAAGATAGACAATGCGGTAGACCGCTACCGCGAGATCAAGGCGAAGGAAAGGGATGCTTACAACCTCTCCGAGAGCGAACTCGGCCAGCTTGGCCGGTTTCTTCTGGAACTCGGGAGGACGGCCGAGGCGGCAGCCATCTTCGGGCTGAACGCAGAGTCGTTCCCAAATTCCTCCAGCGCTCACGCAAGCCTGGGCGAGGCCTACGCGGCCAGGGGAGAGAAGGAGCTTGCGGAAAGATCGTATGCCCGGGCCCTCGAATTGAACCCCTCGAACGCCAGCGCGGCCAAACTGCTTCAGAAGCTGAATAGCGAGCCCAAGTGAGAGGGGTACGGCTCATCCCGACCGTGTGCCGAACGGGGATATCGGGGAGGCGAGCCGCCGCAGCGGTTCGGAGAAGAAGGGCCGGGAAGGCGTTCACTGTCCGGCCCCTCTCCGCATCACGCCAAAGGTCCGGTTACGGGCGGCCGCTCTACGGCCGCACGACGGATCCGTCGAGGGCGCGGTCCGTTCCGTAAGCTCCGCCGCTCTTAGGGATTTCCAGCGGATACTTCGCGGCCAGCTCTTCGTTAATGTCCACGCCGAGCCCCGGGCGGTCGCTTCCGTAGAGATAACCCTTGCGGATCACTCCGGCGCCCGGCATCATCTCGTGCACGATCGCCGGAAACTGGTTCTCTTCCTGGATGCCGAACGCCGGAGTCGAGATGTCGAGATGGTAGCTGGCCATCTGGTTCACCGGATCATTCTCGCCGCCCTCCTGAAACGCCGTCTTCACGCCGAAATACTCACAAAAAGCCAGGACCTTGCGCATGTGGCTGATGCCGGCGCTGGCGGCAATGCGGCAGCGGATGAAGTCGATGTCCTGGTCAATGATCAGCGGCATGTACTCGTAGGGATGAGCGAACACCTCGCCGACGGCTTGAGGCGTGGAACAGACCTGGCGGATCTTCTTGTACCAGGACACCTGCTCGGGCGCCAGCACATCTTCGATGAACAGCATCTGGTAGGGCTGCATCCGCCGGCAGAATTCCACCGCGTTGATGCCGCTCAAGTGGGAGTGGACGTCGTGGCAGAGCTTAGGCTCAAAGCCCAACTTGCCCCGAAGGAATTCGAAGACTTTGGGAATTGTGTCGAGGTACAAGTCCTCGTCAAAAGCCGCCCCCTGGTAGCCTCCCTCGGGCCGGTTGCCCTGCTTGGCGGGAATGAAGCCGCCGCCGCCGTAGCCTCCTTGCCCGTATTGAACCCGGATGTGCCGGTAGCCGTTGGCCATCGACTTCTGGACGCCGTCCAGCGCCTCCTGCATGTCCCGGCCGCCGGCGTGATCGTAGCAGGCCACGCCGTCCCGGACCTTGCCGCCGAGCAACTCGTAGAGCGGCATGCCCGCCCGCTTGGCCTTGATGTCCCACAGCGCCATATCCATGGCCGCGAGTACGTTGTTGTTGATGGGGCCTTGCCTCCAATAGGTGCGGTAATGCCCGCTCTGCCACAGATCCTCAATGCGATCCGGATTCTTGCCCATGAGCCAGGGCGCCAGATGTTGCTCCAGCGCCGAGATCACGGCGCCAACCTGGTAGTTGTTGTTGGCCGAGCCGATTCCGTAGAGGCCCGCTTCGCTCGTGATGATTTTCAAAAACACCCAGCGATAGCGTCCGCCGCCGCTGGTCTTGATCACCTTGACTTCCTTAATGGTCAGCGGCGGAAGCCCCTTGGTCCGCTGCTCATATTGCTGGGCCGCGGCCGCCGGGATCGCCGGCGCCGCCGCCATCAGGCTTTGCGCGAATTTTCTTCGGTTCATGGTTCACCCATCCCTCATTCAATTACGACCTTCCGACTTCCGGCAAGGAGGAAGCCATCCCGGCCAGTACCCAGAGAAGCGGACCGCAGCGCAAGCACGGCGTCCTTCATTTTCAAATCTTGCGTCCACTCTGAGGGCCTTGAAAGAAGCTACCACGGATTGTGGTTGGTTGGCCAAGAGGTTCCCGGACGCGTCGCGGCCGGAATCCCGCGGAAAGGAATTCGAGTTGCTGCTGTAGGTTGGAAGCAGCAGGCGGTCAGCGTAGTGCAAAGGCGGCAGCCCCTTGTGTCGACGGCGTCACCGGGATAAACTCCTCACCTCACATCCAATGTCCTGGTGGAGGACCACGTGCAAAGAAGAAGAATTCGCACCCTGGCCACGGTTGCGGCGGTCACTCTATCGCCGCTGCTTTTGGCGTTCCCTGGCCTAGCACAGAACGTAGAGCGTGTTGGGCCGCTCACGATCAGCGTGCGCGGCCCCCGCGAAGTCGTTCAGACCGGTGTTTCCATGCCGGTCCGTGTCACCGTATGGAACTCGGCCGCGGGTCCGGTCAGCGGTTCGATGCAAGTGAAGGTCATCGATCGCTGGCAAGCTCAACCTGCGGCGCCAGTCGCCTTCACGGTCCAGGCCGGGGGGACGGCGAACCTGGGTTTCAGTGTGATTGCCGCCGATACGACGGTCAACGCCGAGTATCCGATTCACGCCTACACCGTCTTCCAATTCGAAGGACGGCGCATGGTTTCATCGCCGGTGATCGTCGTGCCGATCCGGCTTGCGCCTGCGCCCCGGGCACGGCTTCCCATTGAATGGCGCCCCATCCCTGTAAAGGCCAACCGCGCGATCGGACTATGGCAGACTCCCATGCACCGGGTCCGGACCACGGCCGTCGCTCAAGAGACGCCTGTCGGGAGGCCGCCGGCGGTTTCTCTCTGGCAGCGCGGCGCTTACAGGAGGGGAGGCATGCCGCCCCCATCCATCTTCCAGACCAGCGACAGCGTGCAGGTGGGCGGTATTGTGCAGCGGGGTGACTCTCGCGAGGCGATTGCCATCACGCTGGGTCCGCGTCCACCGTCTTTCGCAGAGCGGGTGGAGCGCGCTGCGATTGAGTTTCCCCTTGATCTGCCGAAAGGCTTGCCGATACGACTCCAGTTCTTGACGGCGCTTGGCGCTGAGATGGAAGGTGCGCTCTGCCGCGTGCGCGCGGCGCCCTATGACAGCCCGGCAGGCGATCCCGGAGCCGTGATCGCTGAGTTTCGAACGACTTCTACAGTCTGGCAAAACGGGGCCGCGGATCTCAGCCGCTTCGCTGGTCAGCGGATTCGTCTCCAACTGGAGACTTCGGCAGAAAGCAGGGCCGCGGTGGTGGTCTACTGGGCCGAGCCCACACTGATCGCAGGCCAACCCACCGCCGCATCGCCTTTTCCTCCGCCCGCTGGAAGCCCGTCCAAGTCACTCGGAAAAGCGGGCGCCTGGGACGTCCGTCTCTGGCCGGGCAAACGCGGCCTTCTCGACGCCGTAGTCGGTTTCTCCGACGGCAGGTCTCAATTGATGTTCCATGGATTCCAATTGCGCGTACTTGGGGACGACCTGTCCGGCTGGAGGGCGGCGAATGAGTTACTCGAGGTCCGCGAGGAATCTTCCACCTCAGGCTACCGGGTGCGCCACCGTTTCGAAAGCTGGGCCGGCGGCTTCGACCTCGTTGGAGAAGCCGCGGTCCGCGGCGGCGCGCTTCAAGCGCGCTTCTGGCTGGAAAACGCCCCCGCCCCCCGGCCCTGGTTGCCCGTTTACATCGAAGATGTCGCCGCGGGCGCCTGGAGCCAGCGCGCGGCCAGGATCTATGCGGGACACGGCAACGTGGTTCTCAATCCCGAGGCTTTCGAGATGGATTCGAATGGCCACAACCTGGCGGCCTCCTTTGTCGGCTTCGACTTCGCGAACGGCTTCTCTCTGGTCCAGGCCGTGGATATCCCTCCGGATTTGCTGCGCGTCCAACCGGAAAGATTGCACTACAGTCTGCATACATCGCACACCCACACCCTGTCGTTCATCCCGGCCGCGAGCGTATGGGAGGGGGCGAAGGTATGGAGGCAAATCAACGGTCTGAAACCTTCTGCCGGAGTTACCGGTCTGGCAGGCAGGTTCGTCATCGACCTCTGGGGCACTCGCTCACCGGATTTGGCGGCGGACCTCCGCAAGTCATTTCAATACGGTCTCACACATGCGCTGGTGATCGACCATGGCTGGCAGCGTCCGCCCGCAGCCAGCGATCGCCGTATCGCCGACGCCGCGGAGGTCTGCCGCAAGTTTGGGGTCCTGTGGTCTCCGCACGACAATTACATCGATTTCTACCCTGACGCCGAGGGACCCGGCAATCCCCTGCTCCGCTTGCGCCCGGAGGAGCCCAAGGCCGAAGGTTTCTCCTACGAAAACATCGTCTTCACCAGGGACGGCGAGCCTCGCAAGGCCTGGTGGCATTCGACGGTTCAAGCGGAGTCCTATCGCGCCAGGCCGGACCGCGTCATGGACTTCGTCAAGGCGAAATGGGAGTTGATGAAGAAGGCCGGCGCCACGTCAAACTTCATCGACGTCTATTCCTCCGAAAGCGTCTATGATTTTTACACTTGGGACGGGCAGTTTGTTGACCGGATCAAGACCCGCCAGTATATCGGCGAGATCTTCAACTGGATCCGCGACTACATCGGCAACAATTCCCCCCAGACCTCAGAGGCCGGGCACGATCACCTCATCGGCTGGGTGGATGGAGCCACGGCGGTGCACCTGCGCGTCGATCCTAACCCCAAGACCGGCATGGTCATCCGGCTCAAGGCCGAAGACTCCGAGCGCATCCCTTGGTTCGACGCCGCGCACCACGACCGCTTCGTCCAGCACGGTGCGGGCTACCCCGACCGATACGCCTCGGGGCTGGACCAGCGGATGCACGGCACCTACAGCGACGATTACATCACGACCGAAGTGCTCACGGGCCATGCCGCCACCGCCAATCATCCTTTCGGCCGCGACGTTGTCCGCAAGTACTGGCTGCTCCAGGGCGTCTTGAAAGCGCTCTCGCTGCGCAACATGGAGCGGTTCGAATTCGCCGGGAACATTCATCGCCAGGCAGTCGAGTGGGAAAGAGGCGGCCAGGTGTGGGTGAATCGCGGGGAAGCGGATTGGCAGGCCGCCGGCCATGTCCTGCCTCAATATGGTTTCTATGCTAAGGTCCAGAGCCAAGACGGATCGTACGAGGCCGCCATCGAGCGCAAAGACGGTCTGATCGTGGAATGGTCTCAATCCACATCCCGTCTTTACGTGAACGCCCGGCCGCCGGTGTTCGATATCCCCCTGTCCGGAACAACCGCCACCGCCGGGCCGGATCCGCGCCTCGCCAGGATGAACCCGCAAAGCAGGCCCGTGTCCTTCGGCGCCGTGACCACAAACGGCGGGCTTCAGCTTCACCGGGAGGGAGAGGCGGCCATTCTTACCCCGCTGCCCGCCAGCCCCGCGTTCGAGGTGGAGCTGGCCTGGACCAAGTTGCCATGGAAGTCGCCGGAGCCTGCCCGCGCGGAGGCGCTGGACATCGAGGGTAAGGTTCTGCGGACCGTGCCTCTTGCCAGGAACGGAGCGGATTTGCGGCTTACTTGCGAAGCAGGCGTGTTCGCATACCGTTTGCGGTAGCCGCCGTATGAATTGAGTCTTGGCGGGAGAGCCACCGGAGAGCCGGGAGACAGGCCTGAAATAACAGGTCTCGATCCCGGCCCAGCATTGTCATTTCGGCTCTCGGGCGATTCTGTCGGCGACTTGCGAGACGATCCGTCCGGCCGTTTCAAGGCTGGCTTCGTTGACCCGCTCCGGGACATCATCCGCGGTGTGCGTCTCAGACCCTGAGATGCCGATGTTCGTCGCGACAACACCCGCCTGGATGAAGACCCGGTGGTCGGAGCCCATACCGTTGGCGGCCATCACCTCCCGGCCCAAAACGCCGGCGGCTTCGGTAACCGCGTCCCGGAGCCAGGGCGGCACATTGGAGCTGTCAAACAGCGCGCGCAGTTCGGGGCCAAGCAGAAACCACCGGCCTTCGTGATCGCTCATCGCCCGCTCACGGAAGCTCTCTCTGAACTGGCTCTGTACACCCGGCGGGATGTTGCGGACGCCTCCGCGGGTGTCCGTGAACACCGTTCCGCTGCCGCCCACGGTATCGATATTGAACAGCAGGAGGCAGTTTCGTAGCTCTTCGGCGTGCAGATCGAGGTACGATCTCGCTCCCACCATGCCCATCTCCTCAGCGCCGAACGCGACGAATCGCATGGTCACGCCTGGACCTTGGGGCAAGGAGATGTAGTGCCGCGCCAGCTCCAGCAGCACACCGATACCGGAGGCGTTGTCGCTTGCTCCCGGTCCGCTCCCGGAGTCCAGGTGGGCGGACAGGACTATCCCTTTCCCGCTGCCGGCTCTTGACCGGAGGACCCCGACTACATTGGCGGACGTCAACTCAGCATGCCTGCCGCGGGTCAGCACCTCGCCGGACTGAATCTTGGCCGCCCTCAACCGCTGAAAATCCGCGTCGGAGACAACAGCCAGAGCGGCAGGCTGCTTGAACAGAGCCAGCAGCATGACGTTGGCGCGCCCCGTGGTCACGACAATTTTGCCGTCAAGCACCGTCTCCAGAACTTCTCCCGGGTTGGCGGTGTTTTCCACGAAGGCCAGTTCACCGGAGATTGATTGAGAATCGACAAAAGGATTAAAGCCCAGGCGAATGATCTGCGCGCTTTCTTCGCCCGACTTGAGAAACGAGGACTCGAGTTGAAACGCCAGAATCCGGAACGGCTCTAATCTCACTTCCAGCCCGAGTGCTTCCATCCGCTCCCGGAGGTAACCGGCGGCCTTGGATTCACCGGGACTGCCAGCCAGACGTGGCCCGAGCGCCGATAGATGGCGCACATGTTCCATCGCCTTCCGCGGAAAGGCGGGGTCCAGCGTGCCTGCGGGGGTTGTTTGTGACGAGATTCCGGAGCAGGCGACGACGAGCAGTGTGAAGATTGCCGGGGGAGTCTTCCTGTGAAATGTTTGCATATGCCTCCTCATCTCCTAGATACGCTCCGCCAGACGGTGTTATTCCGGGCACACACCGGCGCGTGGGCCCGCCATCTGCGCAGTGCGCAGCCATGGTTGACACCGGAGCCCCGGCCAGTGTATCTGTGACTCTTTCGGCCGGATGATCTAAGCTCGAAGACAGGAGCCCTGAACACCGTGAAGACTTCACCTGTAGTCCTCGAAATCAAAGACCCCCGACTCCTGGACCTGGTCAGCCAGGATGCCGTCATCGAACAGCTCTGCACCGGATTTCAGTTCACCGAAGGGCCTATCTGGAATCCTAAGGAACAATGTCTCTATTTCAGCGACGTGCCAGGAAATATCCGCCGCCGCTGGAGCGCCAAGGACGGAGTCATCGAAATCCGCAACCCAAGCAACAAGTGCAACGGGATGACGTACGACGCCTCCGGCAACCTTTACGTTTGCGAACACCTGACCAGCAGCCTGATTCTGGAATCTCCGCAGGGTGAGCGAAAGGTCCTCGCCTCCCATTGGCAGGCGAAGGAACTGAACAGTCCGAACGATGTTGTCGTGCGCTCCGACGGAAGCGTTTACTTTACGGACCCCACCTATGGGCGCATGCCGGTTTTCGGCCTCGAGCGCGAACAGGCGCTGCCCTTCCAGGGTCTGTACCGCCTCAATCCGGGCGGGGATCTAAACCTCGAAGCGGACGACTTCGCGCAGCCGAACGGTTTGTGTTTCTCCCCCGATGAGAAGCTTCTCTACGTCAACGACACTGTCCGCGCCCACATCCGCGTATTCGAGGTCTCCGCGGACGGCGCGTTGACCGGAGGGCGAGTATTCGCCGAGGCGATCGGCGACGGCGTCTTCGAAGGCGGCGTCGTGGACGGCATGAAGTGCGACGAGCGGGGAAACGTCTATGTCACCGGGCCGCGCGGCATCTGGGTCTTCAGCCCCGCCGGGGAATTGCTGGGTGTGGTTCAGATGCCAGAACACGCCGGCAACCTGAATTGGGGCGGCCAGGACTGGAGGGAGCTGTATTGCGCCTGTTCGACTTCGATTTACCGGCTGCGCGCCAAGGTGCAAGGGAGTCCTTGTCCGTATTGGAACATGGTCTAGGAGAGTAAAGAATGGCTGACGAGAAACCCAAATTGAAAGCCGCCAAGACCGCGCTCCTGATCCTGGAGCTTCAGAACGACGTCTTCGCCGAAGACGGCGCTTTCGCGGATTCCGGCGCTCCGGCCCACGCGGAAAAGCAGCGCCTTCTGGACAACGTGAAGCAGCTCTCCGCGGCTATGCGCGGCGCCGGCGCGGCTATCGTGCACGTTCATTATGTTGTCGAGCCAGGCGCTCACGGCCTCAAGTTGAATGCCCCGCTGTTTCGCGCCGTGGCGGAGAAATCCGCCCTGGTGCGCGGAAGCTGGGGCGCTGCGCCGCTTCAGGGTTTCGAGCCCCAGGATGGCGATTTCGTCGTCGAGAAGATGCGCATGAACGCCTTCTGCGGCACCAGGCTGGACACGCTCTTGCAGGGTTGCGGAATCGAGACCGTGGTCATCACGGGCGGCTGGACGAATTTCTCCGTGGAGCATACCGCCCGCCATGCCGCCGATGCCGGCTACGAGGTGGTCGTCGCCACAGATGGAACCGCCACCATCGACGAGGAATGGCAGAACGCCGCTCTCAATTACGCTTTGCAGAATGTCGCCGCCCGTCTGGCGTGCAGCGAGATCGCCGCGGCGCTGAGCTGACGGTATTCATGCCGAAGAGTTCGTCCGCCCGGCGTGGCGGCGGGGTGCGGCCGCCCGCGCTCAGCCGTGAATCCTGACGCCGACGCCGGCCGCCACCTTGCGAATATAGGCGTAGGCTTCCGGGTACTGATCGTTGGGGATGTGCTCCGGGAGCAGGGCGCGCGCCCATTTCATGCGGCTCATGCGAACGAGGTAGGTCTCGTAGTCCATGTTCCCGCGCCCCGGACACACTTCCTGGATATACAGAGTTTGCGTGTGCGGAACGACGTAAGTGTCCTTGGCATGACATCCGAAGATGTCCTCCCCGAGCAAATCGAAACACTGGTTCACCAGCGCGGTGGTGTGGAAGTGATTGTGCAGGTGAACCATGTTCGTGGGATCCAGGTTCACTTTGCAGCGCGGGTCGGCCACGTCTTCCATGAGGTTCTTGTGCGCCACGGGACCGTCCAGATTCGTCGTCACCTGCGCCTCCATTCCCAAAACCGCCTTGAGGCCAGACGTATCTCTCAGAATCTGCCGGATGCCGCTGACGGTGAGTTTCCAGGTTTCCATCGTCCAGTTGTCGGGGTGCACGGCGTAATTGTCGGCATATTTGTTCCCTTCCGGATTGCGGCTGCCCGTGATCGTGCCGACCATGGGGCAGCCGATCCGGTCGGCGACTTCCAGGCAGCGGGCGAGGTATTTCAAGTTCTCCCGCCGCGCGCTCTCGTCGGTATGCAGTATGTTGCGGTAGCCGCCGACCTCGAAAATGTGCACATCGAGTTCCTTGAGCGCGGCGCGCAACTCACTGACCATCGATTCGCTCGCCTTCTCCCACGTTTCGAGACGGGTCACACAGGAGGTCAGCCCCTGATCGCGCAGGGCTTTCACCGCGTCGGCGATGCTCCTCCCGCTTTGCTCTCCGGCGCCGCGCCCGAGCGACAGGTTTCCAGCCAGGCGGATTGGCGTGGGTCCAGGTCTCAGGTTCCCCCGGACCAAGTTCTTGTCAGGGCCTGGGGCCCAGAACGGAGCGCGTCCTGGTTCTGTCTTGCCAGACCCTTGTTGCTGAGACTGCCCGTAAACCTTCGTGCCCAGTGCGGCGGCGGAACCGGCGCCGGCCGCGAGCATACCACGCCGTGTCATCTTCTGCGGCATACAAGCCTCCCCCGAAGATTCTATAGCCCGCCTCAAGGAAAAGCCAATGGCGGATCCCAAGAGGGCCGCGGGTCAGCCCAGGCTTGCGAGCGATCCGCTGTACCTGCGGCCCGCCGCGTCCGAGTCCTCGTCCGCGCGGCGCTGCAAACTCGCCGATGCTGCGCTACTCGTAAGCGATGTTCAGGGCCTGCATCAAGCCCTTGGTGAAGCCGATCGCGTGAATGTGCCCCAGCATCGCGTATCCGGGGTTCTTCTGCGCGTCTTCCCCCTCCATGGCAGGCGCGTGGTCCGTGCGCAGCGGCCCGACGAATCCGCCCCTGACGTAGCACTGAAGCATCCTCGCCATATCGGTCGGTCCGTCGTCGTGGAAAGTCTCGTGGTACTTGGTGTCCGCCGTGCCCTCCACGTCCCGGAAGTGAATAAACTGGATCTTCTTTCTCTCGGCAAACTCCGTGGCCACCGAATAGATGTCCTCCCCCGGAGCGTACTTCATCGACCGGAAGTTCCCCTGGCAGAACGAGACCCCGTTGTAGGGGCTGTCCGCAATGGCAAACAGGCGCCGGTACGCGGCGGGGCTGATCATGATCTGCGCCGAGCCGAGATAAGGAGAAACCGTGGGATCATTCGGGTGATACCCCATCTTCACGTTTGCCTTTTCGCACACAGGCGTGATGCGCTCGATGAGCCACGTCAGCGCCTCCCAGAGTTGATCTTCGGTGAAGACCTCTTTTGCGGGCGGCTGCTTTTTCGACGCCTCGTAGTCGTGTTCGGTGGAAATGGCTCCGCCGCGCACCACGACGCTGCCCGTCCGCCTTCCGCCCTGGCCCAGGTTGTAGCAGAGCACCGGAATGCCTGTCTTGCCCATCGCCTCGACGAAGGCGATCCAGTTCTTGAGTTCCTGCTCCCGGCCGGGCGAACCGCGCCGAATGTTGTCCGCTGGAACCGGGGTCATGGTTTCGTAGACGGCGACCTTCATCCCCGCCTCGGCCCATGCCTCCTTATGCTTCCTCATGGCGGCTTCGTATTGATCCGGTCCGATGCCTCTTACCGACGGCGTCGAAACCACGTGGCGGACGCCCATCTGGAGGCACTGCTTGATCCGGTCGGTTTGATCCAAATTCAGTACGTGTGACAGGATGATCTTACCTGCCGGCCCCGCGTGCGCCTTCTCGGGCAGCGCGGAAGCCGCGCCAGCGGCGGCGGCGAGCGCCGCACCGCGCCTAAACCATGATCGGCGTGTCAGTTGTGCCATTCGTTTCCTGCTCCTTGGTAAGTTTGTTTCTGCGTGCCGGTGCACGGACTCTTCAGCTTTGCGGGCCTGTGTGCCCGCGCGCCCGTGGTTGGGCTTGTGAACTCATTTCCGGCGCCTGCCGAAGCCATCGGCTGTTCACCCTTCCAAACGGGACCGCTTCGTTCCGCAGCCAGCGCCCGCAGCATCTGCGAGAGCCGCCGGCTCCTGGCAGGAGCGAAGAGCCCCTCATGCGCGATGGGCGCTTCCCTGGAGGCCGTGCGCGATCCAGCCATCCCGATACCACGTCCCGGCCACCAGCCAATTGTACATCCCGGGGGAGCACCGGCGGCTTGGGGGTCTTGTACAACGCAGGATGAGCTTGGAGGCAGGCGGTGTTTCCAGCACAGAGTGAGCCTGAAGGGGGCGTGAGGCCGCATGCTGGGTATTGATCGTCAGCGTGAGAAGCGAAGAGCGGCTGGGACTGGAACAGATCCAGGCGTTTCTGAAGGCCAGCGAGGAATTCAGCTTTGCAGGCAGCAAACGGGAGGAGGTTTACGCGTAGGCGACGCGGACCCTGGCAGAGCACGAGCACTTTGGACTGCGGCGAGAAGCCAAGGGAGTTATGCGTCGGTACCTTGGCAAGATGAACGGTGTGAGCCGGGCACAGGTGACGCGGCTGACCGGGCGGCATCACGAGAGCGGGATGGCGAGAACTCTGGCATAAGCGTTTGTACGAGCGAATGTCTTTAGCGAAGGAGGCCCCGGCTCCCGCTGTGACAGAGTGTCCCCAAGACAGCTTCGAGTTTGAAAGCCAGTGTCCCCGCCAGGTGGTGGCGCGGTTCGACGGCGGCGCACTGACCTTGGACGCCGGTGCGCTGCTGCTGCGGGAAGCCGACCGCCGCATTAACTTGATCGAGCGCCTGGCGGCCTGCTTCGACGACCCCCGCGACCCGTTGCTGGTGCGACAGCCGATTGAGGAGATGGTCAAAGAATGCCTCCACGAGCTGCAACAACGCCCCGCGGGTGTGCTTGCGGCCCGGCGAAGGCACAGCCACGGAGCGACCGGCACAAAGCGCGCCCATTTTTGACTTCAAATCAGGGCCGGCGACCGCTTCCGAGGAGGTCAGTCGGAAGGGTGTGAGAAACGGCGGCTAGCCCAACTTCCGCAACCTAAGGGGCTTGGCAACTTTTTTGGGCCGTCTTTAAGGCGGCCGGAGGGAGAGAACAAGAGATCTCCCTTTTGTTTTCACCACGCTGTTGACGGGGCAGTGTTTCGCGGTTTCGGAAAGTCGATGTAGTGACGACCAACCCTCTTGAATCGTGGCCGCAGATCCGTAGTATGAGGCTATGTACTTGCGGCGCT
>Ga0101944_10001219_pt1 | contig 57192 bp, 40 predicted proteins | sample DewCreD2012metaG_FD_75245 | JGI IMG/M metagenome (GOLD analysis project Ga0101944, IMG submission 75245) | Hot spring sediment bacterial and archeal communities from British Columbia, Canada, to study Microbial Dark Matter (Phase II) - Dewar... ...
CTTCTTGTACTCGGCCGCGCCGTGCTGGAGGATGAAGGGCACATTGGTCAGCGTCTCGGTGTTGTTGACCACCGTCGGCTTGCCGTACAGACCCTTGTCGGCCGGGAAGGGCGGCTTGAGGCGCGGCTGGCCCAGCTTGCCTTCGATCGACTCGAGCAGCGCGCTCTCCTCGCCGCAGATATAGGCGCCCGCGCCGAGGTGGTTGTGAAACTCGACCGAATAGCCGCTCCCGAAGAGATGGCGGCCGATGAAGCCGCGCGCCCGGCACTCGTCCAGGCAGCGGTCGAGCCAGGCGGCCGCGTCCCAGTACTCGCCGCGGATATAGTTGTAAATCACGCCGGCCTCGGCGGCGTAGGCGCAGATCAGCGCCCCCTCGATGAACTGAAACGGGTTGCGCTCGATGATCTCGCGGTCTTTGAACGTGCCGGGCTCGGACTCGTCGGTGTTCACCACCACGTAGCGCGGGTAGACGCCCCGGGTCAGGAAACTCCACTTCAGGCCGGTGGGGAAGCCGGCGCCGCCGCGCCCGCGCAGCCCGGAGGCCTTCACCTCGTCGATCACCTGCTGCGGCGTCATCGTCGTGACGGCCTTCTTGAGCGCCTCGAAGCCGCCGTGCTGCACATACACGTCGAGCTGATGGAGGTCAGGGATATCGCGGTGTCTCAGCAGGATGTGCTCGGTCATCGGCTTTTCAGCTCGTTCAGGATGGCCAGCGCCTGCTCCACCGTCATCGGCCGGTCCGGCGCCGCGCTCTGATGGAAATGGATCCCGGTCTCGTCCTGGACCTGGAAGACCGGCGCCCGGTCGCACGCGCCGACGCACATGACGTGCTCCACCGTGAACTCTCCGTCGGCGGTCGTCTCGTCCCACTGCACGCCCAGCGCCTGGAGCAGGTCGGCCGCGAACTTGTCGGCGCCGCGCAGCGCGCAGGGCAGGTCGGTGCAGACCTGCACCCGCCGCCGGCCGGCGGCGCGATCGTGATAGAGCGAATAGAAGCCCACCACGCCGGCCACCTGGGTCGGCTCCAGGCCGCACAGCGCGCCGACTTCGGCCAGGGCCGCCGGGGTGAGGTGCCCGTATTCCTTCTGGGCCAGGTAGAGCAGCGGCATCACGGCCGAGCGCCGCCATTCGGCGGGATACCGGCTCAGGATTTTCTGAATCTCGTCGGCGTACTTTTCAGCCAGCACAGTGTGTGATCCCTGTTGCGTCGGCGTCTCGCGCCGGGCAATACCGACCCGGCCATGCGGTTTACCGATCCACATCCCCCAGGACGATGTCGATGCTGCCGATGATGGCGACCACGTCGGCGATATAGTGGTTCCTGGACATCAGCGGCGTCGCCTGGAGGTTGACGAACGACGGCGTGCGGACGTGGACCCGGTGCGGTTTGGGGCCGCCGTTCCCCACCAGGTAAAAGCCGAGCTCGCCGCGCGGCGACTCGGTCGGCACGTACACCTCGCCCTTCGGCGCCGAGAAGCCTTCCGTCCACAGCTTGAAGTGGTGGATGAGGGCCTCCATGCTCGTGCCCAGCTCCGAGCGCGGCGGCGGCGCCACCTTGCGGTCGGCGGTCATCACCGGCCCCGGCCCGATCTTCTTCAGCCGGGCCAGCGCCTGGTCGATGAGGCGCATGGACTGGTAGAACTCCTGCATGCGCACCCAGTAGCGGTCGTAGACGTCGCCGTTCTCGCCGAGCGGCACGTCGAACTGGTACTGCTCGTAGCCGCTGTATGGCATGGCCTTGCGCACATCCCAGTTCACGCCCGAGCCGCGCAGCGAGGCGCCGGTCAGGCCCCAGGCCAGGGCCGTCTCCCCGTCGATGACGCCGATGCCTTTGGTGCGGTCGAGCCAGATCGGGTTGTTCTTGAGCAGCGCCTCGTAGTCGGCCAGACGGCCGGGCAGGTAATCCAGGAAGGCGCGCACGGCCGCCTCAAAGCCGGCCGGCACGTCGCGCCACAGGCCGCCGGGGCGCAGGTAAGACGTCATCATGCGCTGGCCGGAGATCATCTCGAAAATCTCCAGGATGTACTCGCGCTCGCGCACGCAGTAGAAGAGCATCGACTGGGCGGCCAGGTCGTTGCCGTGCGTGCCCAGCCAGATCAGGTGCGAGGCGATGCGCTGCAGCTCGGCCAGGATGACGCGGATCACCTGGGCCCGCTCCGGCACCGTCACGCCCATGAGCCGCTCCACCGCCAGACAGTAGGCCAGGTTGTTGCCCAGGTTGTTGAGGTAGTCCAGGCGGTCGGTCATGACCAGGGCCTTGAGGAAGGTCTTGGCCTCCATGTTCTTCTCGATGCCGGTGTGCAGGTAGCCGATGTCGGGCACGGCGTTGACGATGGTTTCGCCGTCCAGCTCGACGATCAGGCGCAGCACGCCGTGGGTGCTGGGGTGCTGCGGGCCCATGTTGAGCACCATCGTCTCGCCCGTCTGCGCGCGCGGCGAGAAGAGGTGTTTGAGCTCGTCCAGGGTGGCTTCAAGCAGTTGGGTCTCTTGGGCGGGCATGGTGGCAACCCCTACTCCCGGGCGTACGGCTTCTTCCGGTCGATCTCGTCGAAGTTGAACGTGAACTGGACTTCTTCGTAGCCGAGCGGGTAGTCTTTGCGCAAGGGGTGGCCCTGCCAGTCGGCCGGCATCAGGATGCGGCGCAAATCAGGGTGGCCGGTCAGCTGCAGCCCGAACATGTCGAACAGCTCGCGCTCCGGCCAGTTGGCGGCCGGGTAGACGCCGGTGACGCTGGCCAGCGTGGGATCGTCGCCGTGGACCGCGCACTTGACGCGCAGGTTGACGGGGCCGAGCAGATTGCGGAGCTGGTAGACCACCTTGAAGCGCGGCTCGTCCGGCCAGTCGTCGTAGGCGGTCAGGTCGGCCAGGAAGTTGAAGCCCAGCGCTTCTTTGAGGAAGCGCAGGACCGCCACGTTGGCGTCCTTGCGGATAACGACGGTGGTCTCACCGCGGAACTCCACGACCTGCTCGAGCGCGTCGCCGAATTGGTCTTTGAGGGCCGTCAGGGTGGTTTCGAGGGAGGACATTCTGATGGTTGCCTGTTGATGGCGGGTCAGGCCCACTGCACGAGTTTTTCGTTCTTCACCTTGGCGTGCAGCGTCAGGAGGCCGTGCATGAGGGCTTCGGGGCGCGGCGGACAGCCGGCCACGTAGACATCCACGGGCACCACTTCGTCCACGCCCTGGACGATGGCATAGTTGTTGAAGATGCCGCCGCAGGAGGCGCAGTCGCCCATGGCCACCACCCACTTCGGGTCCGGCATCTGGTCGTACAGACGGCGCAGGACCGGCGCCATCTTGCGCGTCACCCGCCCGGCCACGATCATCAGGTCGCTCTGGCGCGGCGAGGCGCGCATCAGCTCCATGCCGAAGCGCGAGAGGTCGTTCTGCGGCGCCCCGATGGTGCTGATCATCTCGATGGCGCAACACGCCAGGCCGAAGAGCATCGGCCACATCGAGCCGGTGCGGCCCCAGTTGACGGCCTTCTCCAGAGTGGTGGTGACGATCCCCAGGTTGCCTAATTTCTGTTCGATGCCCATACCACACCTCTCGCTCCGGCTACATACGGGCAGGCCTAAGACCTGCCCCCGGCTACTCCCACTCCAGCGCGCCCTTCTTCCATACCCACACGTACCCGGCCAGCAGGATGCCGACGAAGACCAGCATCTGCACAAAACCATAGACTCCCAGTTGCCGGAATGTGACGGCCCAGGGGAGGAAAAAGACGACCTCGATATCAAACAGGATGAACAGGACCGCAATCAGATAGAAGCGCACCGGCATGCGCCGGACGGAAGGCCCGATGGTGCGCATGCCAGACTCGTAGGCCTCAAGCTTGCGCCGGGTGGGTCGGCGGGGCCCGAAGGCGTGCCCAATTATGATGACCAGGACCGCCAGGACTACGGCGACGGCCAGCAAGACCGCGATCGGGAGGTAGTCAGTGAGCATCAATTTCTCCGATGCTTTTCTGTTTATTCACGACCCTGAATATGCGAATTTTATCACAATCAAAGGCTAATCCGCAATGCGAATTAGCGCAATCCGGCCAGCAGATCGGTCTCTTTGGCGCCGTCGTCCACCGGAGGCGCCAGCCGGGAGCGGGCCAGCACAAAACGCTCGTAGCCGAACAGCTTGAGACGCTCCGCCTCGGGCACGGAGGTCGAGAACGTCTTGGGTTCGCCGGTCTCCGGGTCGAAGTCAAACTGGGAGCGATGGCACTTGAGGGCCTCCAGCTTGCGGCGGAGCCAGGCTTTGATGTCAACCTGGGTGGTGATCGCGTCGTCCGGCACGCCGACGAACCCCAGCACCTGTCCGCCGATGTCGGCGCGCCGGTCGCGCAGGGCCGGCACGATCTCCTTGAAGCTGCGCGGGATCGCGAAGTAGTAGAGCTTGGCGGGCGCGAAGGGCGGCAGGCCGAAGCCGCCGTCCGGGTCGGCGGCGAGGTCGAAGGCGCGCGTCACGAAACCGCTGACCGCGATATGGTCCGGGTGGCCGTAGCCGCCGAGCGGGTCGTGCGTGATGACGATCTGCGGCTGGAGGGTCAGGATCAGGCGCGCGACCTGGCGGGCGGCGGTCTCGACCGGCACACGCGCCACGTCCCCGTCCGGATAATCCAGGAAGAGCGGCGGCTGCGCGCCGAGCGTCTGACAGGCGCAGGCCAGCTCCTGCGAGCGCACCTGGCCGAGCGTCGCGCGCGTGGCGGCGTCGTTCTTGATCTGGGCGTCCGGGCCGTCGCCGCGTGTGGCGCAGGCCACAAAGACGCGCGCGCCCTCGGCCGCATAGCGCGCCAGCGCGCCGCCGCACGAGCCTTCATCATCCGGGTGAGCGACGACCGTCAGGAGGGTGATTTCGGTCATACCCAGAAACGCGTGATCAGTCACCAGTGACCGGGAGCCGGCTGATGACTGATCACTGAGCACGCCAACCGACTGCGCTTGAAGGTTAACCCAGATAGTCGCGCAGGGCGCGGCTGCGGGTGGGATGGCGCAATTTGCGCAGGGCCTTGGCCTCGATCTGGCGGATGCGCTCGCGGGTGACGCGGAAATACTGGCCGACCTCTTCCAGGGTATGGTCCTGGCCGTCCTTCAACCCGAAGCGCATCTCCAGCACCTCGCGCTCGCGGTCGGTGAGCACGGCCAGGGCGTTACGCACCTGCTCCTTGAGCAGTTGCTGGGAGGCCGCCTCGGCCGGCGCCGGCACCGACTCGTCCTCGATGAAGTCGCCCAGCAGGCTGGACTCCTCCGCGCCGACCGGGGTCTCCAGGCTCATCGGCTCCTGGGCCACGCGCAGGATGCGGCGCACCTTCACCGCCGCGCGCCGCCACTGACGGTCCAGCATCGGGTCCAGGCGTTCGCCGCGCGCCAGGGTCTCGCGGATGGTGGCGACCTCCTGCGGCGTGAGCAGGTCCAGCTCCAGGGCCACGTCCTCGGACGTCGGTTCGCGCCCCAGCTCCTGTTGCAGCTGGCGCTGGACGCGCATCAGGCGGTTGATGGTCTCCACCATGTGGACCGGGATGCGGATGGTGCGGGCCTGGTCGGCGATGGCGCGGGTGATGGCCTGGCGGATCCACCAGGTGGCGTAGGTGCTGAACTTGTAACCCTTGGTCGGGTCGAACTTCTCCACGGCGCGCAGCAGGCCGATGTTGCCTTCCTGGATCAGGTCCAGGAAGGAGATGCCGCGCCCGATGTAGCGCTTGGCGACGCTGACCACCAGGCGCAGGTTGGCGCGGATGAGGGCCTTGTTGGCCTCGTCGCTGCGCTGGGCGATGACCCCGAACTCCTCGCGCAGGACCTTCTCGTCCGGCAGCCAGGTGCGGAAGGTGCGCTTCTGGGGCAGCTCCACTTTCTTGGAGCGTTTGTGCTCGTGCTTGCGGTGCCAGTGCTCCAGCAGGCGGGCCTGGGTGGGCGTCGGCCACAGGTAGACGATGATGAAGAGATGAAAGGCGCTCTGGGCGATCTTGTCCCAACTGCCGTCCCGGCCCCACTGGCCGCTGGACATGAGCCAGCCGCGCAACGTCGAGGGTTTGTCCCCGTTCCAATCCCGGCGCAGCGCCTGGGCCTCTTCCACCAGCGCCACCAGGTCCAGCGGGGGCATTTTGTGCTTGTGGGTGTCGGTCAGCAGCCGCGACCAGGTCTCCACCAGCTCGTCATACAGGTCCAGGCAGAGCGCCTCGTCGGTGGGCAGGTGCCGGGACTTGGGGTTCGGCTCGCGGTTGATCAGCGTGTGCAGGTGGCGCTCGGCCATCATCTGCGCCGCCAGCCAGATCTCCTGGTCCGGGCCGAGCAACGGCACCTGGCCGATCTCCTTGAGGTACATGCGGACCGGGTCATCGGCCAGCTCGGCCAGCGAGATCGTGGCGCTGTCCAGCCCCTCTTCCTCGATCTCCTCCAGCTCCTCCTCGCCGGGCTCGCCCTCTTCGCCGTCGAAGCCGGTATCCTCCAGGTCGAGGTCGTCCAGCTCGACCGCGGCGCCGCCGAGCTCGTCGTCGCCCTCGGCCAGATCGTCGGCGGCCTCGCGCGGCTGACGCGCGTCTTCGGCGTCTTCGAGGCCGGACGGTTCGTCGGCGAACAGGTCGTCGCCGCTGGCGTCTTCAGAGGGGGCAGCTTTGCGCTTGGGCATGTCTACGTCTTCGATAACGGGCCGGAAACGAGCGTCCCGAATCTTACCATCACCCCGGCGTCATCCCGGAAAGCGGGTCGGCGCCGCGACGCCGCGCCGGGAGCGCGGCGCCAGCGCCAGGTCCACCCGGGCCCGGGCCGCCGCCAGCCGCGCGATCTCCGGCTGGCAGATCTCGGCCAGGGCGTCGCCCTGCTCCCGCGCATCTTCGGCCAGAAAACGGAGCTGGCTGAGTTGTTGCGCCAGCGCGCGCTGACGCAGCCGCAATGCGATTGTCAACAGGTCGTCGTCTTGACGAGGCAGGTGGGCCGCGCGCGGATGGCCGCGCAGCAGGTCGTCCAGCCGAGCCTGGAGCGCCGGATCAAGATTATGCCGCAAATAGTCTGAAGGTTCAACATCCACCTGCGCCTGCGCCGCCGTCAGCGCCCGGAACAGGAGTTGATGCTCGACGCTGGCGAAGTCGTCGGGCGCCAGTTTCTCCAGGCCCAGGGCCTGCAGGTCGCGGTCGAGGCGATAGAGCCGGTCCGGCTCCTGGAGCAGCGCCCGCAAGCCGTGCGCCTCGAGCTGGCCGAGGCCCCCGGCCTCGGGCGGGCGCGGGCGGGCGGCCGGCGCGGGGGCCGGCGCCGCCGGACGCCGGGCGGTCTGGGGCGGGCGGCGCCGCGCGGCCAGCACGGCCTCGTCCACGCGCAGCGTGCGCGCCAGCTTCTGCCGGTAGGCGTCGCGCTCGATGGCGTCGGCCACCTCGTCGATGAGTGGCAGGATAGCGTCGGCCACCTCGGCCTTGACCTTGGGGTCGTCCAGGTCGCGGCCGGTCGTCAGCACACGGATGACGTACTCGACGATCGGCTCGGCGGCGTCCACGCGCCGGCGCCACTCGTCCGGGTCGCGCCGGATCACGTCGTCCGGGTCCAGGCCGGGCGGCAGCGTCATCACGCGCACGTCGGCGCCCAGCCGGCTCTCCACCCGCACCAGCCCGCGCGGGTCGAAGACGATGTCGCCTTCGCGGTCCAGCGCCTCGCGCGCCACCATCAGGCCGCGCAGCGTGGCGGCGTCGCCGGCCTCGTCGGCGTCCAGCGCCAGCAGGATGCGCCGGGCGTGCTTCTTGAGCAGGCGCAACTGGTGCTCGGTCAGCGCCGTGCCCTGCGACGAGACGACGTTGACGAAGCCGGCCTGGTGCGCGGCGATCACGTCCAGGTTCCCCTCGACGACGACGGCCGTGTTCGCCTCGCGGATGGCGCGGCGGGCGGCGTGCAGGCCGAAGACGGTGCGGCCCTTGTCGAACAGCGCGGTCTGCGGGCTGTTCATAAATTTGGGCAGCTGGTCGTCGCGCAGGGCGCGCGCCTGGAAGCCCGTCATCCGGCCCTGCTCGTCGCGGACCGGGATCATCAGCCGGTGGCGGAAGCGGTCAAAGTGGCGCAGGGCCGGCGGCAGGGGGCTGTCCGATTTCTCCGACGCGACCTCTTTGGCGACCACCAGGCCGGCGTCGAGCAGGTCTTTGACCGGATAGCCTTTGCTGACAAAGTACTTCAGGCCGGCGTCCCAGCTGTCCAGGGCGTAGCCGAGCTGGAAGGCCTCGACGGCCTTATCGGTCAGGCCGCGGCGGGCCAGGTGGTCGCGGGCGGGCTGGGCCTGCGGCGCGTTCCTGAGCAGGTGATGATAGTAGTTGGCGGCCGTGTCCAGCAGCTGGCGCAGGTGGTTGAGGTGGTCGTCCTGCTCGATCTGCTGCGACGTGCGCGGCTTGAGTTCCACGCCCGCCAGCCGGGCCAGCATCTCCAGCGCGCCGGAAAAATCCAGGCCGTCGCGCTTCATGACGAACTTGAAGATATCGCCGCCCTCGTTGCACTGCCCGAAGCAGCGCCAGGTGCCGGTCTCCGGCCAGACGGCGAACGACGGCGTGTTGCTCTTGTGCGCGTGGAACGGGCACAGGCCCATATAGGCGCGGCCGGACTTGCGCAGCTTGACGGTCTGCGAGACTACCTCGACCAGGTCGAGGCGCGTCTTGATGTCGTCGATGACCGACATGAGGTTGAAAGCCGGGAGACAGGATCGAGACCAGGCGCGAAACCCGAACGCCGCCGACTGAGTGCGGGAAATTATAGACGGCCAGTGTCCGAGTCAACAAGGGCCGGGGCAGACTTTAAGTGTCGGCGGCGGCGCGCTCGCATTCCTGCAGCACGGCCTGCGCGCGGGCCATCTCCGCCGAGGGCAGCTTCTCGAAGATCTCGATGGCGCGGCGCGCGTAGGGCCGGCCCTCGGCCGGGCGGCCGCGCCGGGAGAGGGCCAGCGCCAGGCGCCAGCAATTGTAGGCGATGAACAACTGGTGGCCCATGGCCTCGGTCAGGCGCAGGGCCTCGCGCGCATAGACCTCCGCCGCCGCCCAGTCCTGGCGTTCCAGCGACAGGTCGCCCAGCGTGCCCTTGTTGGTGGCCACCCCCTCTTCGTAGCCGATCGACTCGGCCAGGGCCAGGGCCTGGCGGTAGTGGCGTTCGGCGGCGTCCAGGTCGCCGGCCTCCTGCTCGGCCCAGCCCAGATCGTTGAGGCCGATGGCGACGTTTTCGTTGCCGGCCGACTCGGCCCGGGCGAAGGCGATCATCTCCTGAAAAGCGGCGATAGCGGCCGGATAGTCGTGGGCGAGCTGGTGGCCCTTGCCGCGCAGCCGGATGGCCAGGGCCATCTCCGGCGATTCGCGCCGGGCCCAGTGCGCTTCGGCGCGGCGCGCGCACTCCAGCACCGCGTCGGCCTGGCCGCGCAGGCGGTAGACCCAGCCGGCCGCGTACGCGCGCCGCCCGGCGCTGGTGTCGTCGCCCTCCTGCGCCGCGCGCTGTTCGGCCTGCAGGCTGAGGGCCAGCCAGTCATCCCAATAGCCGGCAAAGGACAGGAACCGGTTGAGCGCGTCGCACAGCAGCTGCAGGCGGGCGTTGCCGCCCTGCAGAAAATGCGGCAGCGCGGCGGCGATGAGCGGCCACTCGTCGGCCAGCATCGGGAAGCGGCGGTAGTTGCGGAAGTCGCGCAGGTCGCCCTCCAGCACCAGCAGAAAGACGTTGTCCATCAGGCGCTGGGCCGTCTGCGTGATCAACTCGGGGCGCCTGCGGCGCAGGAACACGGCCACCAGCGGCATGAGGAGGAACTCCTGCGCCAGGTCGTCGCCGAGCAGCAGCGCCCGGTCCAGCAAATCTTCCAGGCAGGTGCGGGCGGCGGCCTCCGTGATGCCGGCCGTCTCGGCCACCCAGCGGATGCGCGCCGGGTGCGTGAAGTGCGAGACGGCCGCCAGCACCGCCGCCTCGTTCTCGGTGAAGGAGTTGAACAGGTCGCCGAAGATGTGCTCGAGCGGGTCGTTCTCGGACGGCGCCAGCTCCATGAACCGGGCGGCGTCGGCCACGGTGCGGCACTGGCTGCCCGGCCGCCCCAACTGCCCGGCCAGCCACTCGATCAGGAGCGGGTTGCCCTGGGTGATCTCGTAAAGCTGCTGGCGCTCCCGGTCGCCGGCGCGCGCCAGGAACCGGTTGCGCTCGGCCAGCTTGGCGATGAGCTTGTGAGCGTCCTCGGGCTTGAGCCGGTCCAGGTGGACGACCTCGGCGGCCACATCCATGCGGCGCCGGCTGGTGACGATGGCCTTGCACGAGCGCGGCAGCCAGCGCAGGAACTGCATCAGGCGCTCGCGCTCCTGGTCGTCGAAGGTCTCGACGTTGTCGAAAATCAGCAGCGCCTGGCGCTTGAACAGCGCGCGGCGCACGGCCTTGGCGCGCTCGCCGGGGTTGCCCTTGGCGATCTCGTCTTCGCCCAGCTCGCGCGCCAGCTCGGCCAGCAACGCGTTGTAATCGGTGAGCTGGAAGTCCTCCAGCAACTGGACGCCGGCCGAAGTGAGGTCGCGCTTCTTGGCCGAGAGGAAGATCTTGGTCGGATAGTGCTGCTCGGGCGCCAGGTGGCCGGCGCGGATGGCCAGCGCCGTCTTGCCGATGCCGCCGGCGCCGTCGATGAGCACGCCCCAGCCGACGCTCTCCGGGTCCAGGGCCTCGGCGATATGCGCCAGCTCCTCCTCGCGGCCGAAGAAGTACGGCTGGTGCGGCAGCTCGGATTGCGGCAGCGCGGGCGCAACCGGCCGCTCGATCCGGATGGTGGTGTTGATCTGGTCCCGGCCGACGACGCTGCCGCCGATGGCGGCGTCGCCGCCGGCGGCCAGGTCGATCCGGGACGCGGGATGGTCGTCAGAGGCCATGCGTTTCTCGGCGGGCCAGGTTGACCTGCCCCTGGCCCAGTATGCCCCGGGCCGGCGCGCCTCGCCAGATCCCCGCCGTTAGAAATCCCGCGCCAGCGCGGGAGGCGCGATGCTCAGCCTCGGCCCGGCCGGCGATGCCAGGCAGGGGAGACGATCTAAAAACCCTCCAGCTTGCTCAGATCGGCCACGCCGCGCGCCAGGCCGGCGATGCGCTGCAGCAGGCCGAGGCGGTTGGCGCGCACGGCCGGGTCGTCGGTCATCACCAGCACCTCATCGAAGAAGCGGTTGATGGCCGGGATCATGGGCAGCAGTTGATTGAAGAAATCGTCGACCGAGCGCGCCGGTTGGGCCGCCTGAGACGCGGCGTCCAGGGCCTGCTCGGCCGGCTCCACGAACTTCCCGCTGTCCACCGGATACCGTTCACTTTGATCCCGCGTGATACGCACGCAACGGGCGTAGGCCGGCAGTATCTGCGGCCAATCCGGGCGGGCCGCCCAGGCCGAGAGCTGTTGCACGGCTTCCGCCGCGCGGTGCGGGTTGTGGGCCTGCTCGGCCAGGACCGCGTCCACCACATCGTACCGGTAGCCCCGGTCCAGGAGCTGGCCGCGCAGACGGCCGGCGAGAAAGGCGAGCAGATCGGCGAGCAGAGAAGCGGAGATGGGGCGGACCGTGTCGGGCAGAAGGTCAACAGCCGCCTGCAGCGCCGCGCGCAGGTCGAAGTCCAGGCGGTGCGCTATCAGCATCTCGTTGACGCCCAGCGCGGCGCGGCGCAGGCCGAACGGATCGGCGGAGCCGGTGGGCGCCAGGCCGGCCGCGAACAGGCCGGCGAGCGAGTCCAGGCGGTCCGCCAGCCCGACCACCAGGCCGGGCCGCGTCGCGGGCAGGCCGTAGTGCTCGCGGATGGCGACCGCGACCTCGCGCGGCTCACCCGAGGCCAGAGCGTACTCGTAGCCCATCACGCCTTGCAGGGAGGTCATCTCCACCACCATCTGCGTGGCCAGGTCGGCTTTGCACAAGTGGGCGGCGCGCCGCGCGACGGCGGCCTCGGCCTCGTCCAGGCCGAGCCGGGCCGCCAGGGTCGCGGCCAGCTGCTCGACGCGCTCGGCCTTGTCCAGCATCGAGCCCAGCCTGGCCTGGAAGGTGAGCGTCGCCAGCTTCGGGCGGAACGCCTCCAGCTTCCTCTGCCGGTCTTCGCGCACGAAGAAGCTGGCGTCGGCGAAGCGGGCGCGGATGACGTGCTCGTTGCCCTCGCGCACCAGGTCCAGGCGCCGGCTGTCGCCGTTGCGGACGGCGATGAAGAACGGAAGCAGGGGACCCTCCCCCTCCGCCCCTTCCCCGGCGGGCGAGGGACGCGAGACCGGGAAATAGCGCTGGTGCTTCTTCATCACAGCGATGAGCACCTCGCGCGGCAGGGCCAGCGCCGCCTCCGAAAACGAGCCGAGCAGGGCCGTCGGGCGCTCCACCAGATGGGTAACCTCGTCCAGCACGCCTTCGTCCGCCAGGACGCCGCCGGCCTCGCGCGCCAGCTTGCGCGCCTGCCGCAGGATCGCGGCGCGGCGCTTCTCCGGGTCCACCTCGATCCGGGCCCTGGCCATCGCCTTGAGATACTCATCGGCGGAGCCGATGACGATCGCCGGCGAGCCCAGCGGACGCAGGCCGCGGCTGACATTGCCGGAGGCCAGACCGGCGTAAGTGAACGGCACGACGGTTTCGCCGAGCAGCGCCACCAGCCAGCGCACCGGGCGCGAGAAGGCGGTCGGGTCGCCGGGGCGCCAGCGCATGGTCTTCTCGAACTTGAGCGCCGCCACCAGCCGGGGCAGCAGCTCGCGCAGCACCTCCAGAGCCGGCCGGCCTTTTTCCGTGACGACGGCGACGACATACTCGCCGCCGTCCATCGCCCGTTTCTCCAGCGCGTAGACCGACCGGTTATGCTTGCGCGCAAAGCCCTCGGCGGCGGGCGTGGGGGCGCCGGTCGGGTCGAAGGCGCGCGCGGCGGGCGGGCCTTTCACCACCCGCTCGCGGTCGGGCTGGGCGGGCGCCAGGTCCCGCACGAGGACGACCAGGCGGCGCGGCGTGCCGAACACCTGCAGCGCGCCGTGGGCCAGGCGCGCCTCGGCCAGCATCTTCGGCGCCAGCTCGCGCAATTGCCGCAGAGCCGCTTCGACGTCCGCGGCGGGGAGTTCTTCGGTGCCGATCTCGAGCAACAGGGACGCCGGGCCAGGGACGGAGGACGCCGGCTCGACGACGGCGCTGGTCATTCGGCCTTCGTCTTTTGTCGCCGGCAGGAGCGGGTACTCCAGTTGCCGGCGCCGCTCCAGGTACGCCTCCGAGACCTTCCGCGCCAGGCCGCGCATCCGGCCGAAGGCGGCCTGACGCTCGGTGACGCCGATGGCGCCGCGCGCATCCAGCACGTTGAAGGTGTGGGACATCTTCAGCACGTAGTCGTGCGCGGGCAGCACCAGGCCGGCGGCCAGCGCGGCCTCGGCCTCCGCCGCGTAGTGCGCGTACAGCTCGCGCAGGCGCTCGACGCCGGCGATCTCGAAGTAGTATTTGCTCTGCTCGAACTCGTTCTGCAAATTGACGTCGCCGTAGGTCACCGGCGTCCCGTCCGGGCCGCGCGTCCAGATGATGTCGCGGAAGCTCTTCACCCGTTGCAGGGCGATGGCGATACGCTCCAGCCCGTACGTCAGTTCGACGGACACCGGGTCCAGCAGGACGCCGCCGGACTGCTGGAAGTACGTGAATTGCGTGATCTCCTGCCCGTCCAGCCAGACCTCCCAGCCCAGGCCCCAGGCGCCCAGCGCCGGACTCTCCCAGTTGTCCTCCACGAAACGGATATCGTGCTCGCGCGGGTCGACGCCCAACGCGGCCAGCGATTGCAGATACAGCTCCTGCGGATTGCCGGGATCGGGCTTGAGGATGACCTGGTACTGATAGTGCTGCTGGAGGCGGTTGGGATTTTCGCCGTAGCGACCGTCGTCCGGGCGGATGGACGGCTCGACGTAGGCGACGTTCCACGGCTCCGGGCCGAGCACGCGCAGGACCGTGCCCGGGTTCATGGTGCCGGCGCCGACCTCGGTGTGATGCGGCTGCCAGATCAGGCAACCCTTTTCAGCCCAGAATCTTTCCAGCGTCAGGATGATTTCTTGGAAGGTGAGGGGTGATTGCAACTTCATAAAGCGACTCTGTGGTTATCCACGAAGAGCACGAAGGCTCACGAAACGCGCGGTCCTTCACGTCTCTCCATCTCCGGGGCGCGACCACGGCCCGCCCCCGGCGGCACGCCGCCTCCGGCGCTCACGAAACGCGCGGTCCTTCACGTCTCCCCGTCTCCGGGGCGCGACCACGGCCCGCCCCCGGCGGCACGCCGCCTCCGGCGCTCACGAAACGCGCAGTCCTTCACGTTTCTCTTTATCTCTCCGTATCCCTACTCGACTCTTCGCACCTCTTCGTGTCTCTTCGTATCTCTTCGTGCCTCTATGTGCCTCTTCGCATCTCTTCGTGCCTCTTCGTGCCTCTTCGTGGACTCCCTGTGCTACTTCATCAGCGCCTCGCGCCGGATGAGCTTGAGAAACTCCACGCTCTTCAACTGTCGCTCCAGCAGATACACGATATAGCGCTGCAAGACGTGCTCCATATCCGCCAGGACGCCCGGCGCCAGTTTGAGCCGCGCAATCTTCTCATAGGGTTGGGCCTGGAAATAGCGCAGATACTTGAGCGTCTCCAGGCTGACCGGGGTCAGGCCGGGCCGTGCGCCCTGGCCGCACCGCGCGCACACCACCCCGCCCTGCGCCGCCGAGAAGAACTGGTCCTCGGCCACGATGGCTTCGCCGCCGATCACACACCGGCGCAGCTCGGGTTGAAACCCGGCCAGCGCCAACACCTGCAGCTCGTAATAGCGCGCCGCGGCGGCCACATCCGGGACCGCACACAACCGGCCCAGCGTGGCGGCCAGCAGGTCGTACAGCTCGCGGCTTTCCTGATGGTCGGCCGTGAAACGGTCGAGCAGCTCCACCGAGTAGTGGGCGTAGGCGCCGCGCAGCAGGTCCTCGCGCAGCGGCCGGTAGGCCTCCACCGTCTGGGCCTGTGTCACCTGGTCCAGCTCGCGCCCGACGGCCAGCAGCAGACTGGCGCGCGTGAACAACTCCAGGTGCCCGGCCTTGCGCGAGCGCACTTTGCGGATGCCCTTGGCCACCACGCGCAGCTTGCCGCGCTCGGGCGTCAACAGCGTCAGGATGCGGTCGGCCTCGCCGATATCCTTCCGCCGGAGCACGATGGCTTCGGTGCGATAGGTTCGTTCACGCGTCGGCACGCGAAGGATTATACCGGACGAGGGGAAAGGGTCGAAGGACCGTCGCCTACGCCGGACGGGCGACCATGAGCTTGAGCACGCCCGCGTAGCCGGTCCGCTGCCGCTCGAGCGTGAAGCCGGCGGCCCGGACCGTCGCCTCGGTTTCGCGGTTGAGGTTGCAGCCGCCGGTCAGACGGAGCCAGGCAGGCGCCAGCGCATCCTGCAGGCCCCCCAGCCAGGCGTGCCGGCTGCGGACATGCTCCACCAGAAACAGCCGGCCGCCGGGCCGGAGCACGCGCCGGACCTCGGCCAGCGCCAGCTCCGGGCGCGGGATGGAACAGAAGACCAGCGTGCCGACCACGGAATCAAACGTGTGGTCGGCCCAGGCCAGATGCTGGGCGTCGGCGACGGCCAGCGGAATCCGGCCGGCGCGGACGGCGGAGCGCCGCGCCGCAGCCCGGACGCGGTCCATCTCGTAGTCGAAGGCCACGACGGCGGCCCCGGCGGGGTAATGGGCGAAGTTGTGGCCCCAGCCGCAACCGATCTCGAGCGTGCGCCCCCGCACCTCCCCCAGCAGGTCCCAGCGCCAGCCGCCGAAGCCGAACGGGCGCCCCGGTGTCCGCGTCACGGTCAGCGCCGGATAAGCGGCAGGAAGACTGCGAGCGCGGCCTCCACCGCCCCGATATCGCACTGGGCCACGCCGTTCAGGTCCACGTCGATGGGTCGCCTGAAGCCGCGCTGGTCGGACGGGAGGGCGGTCCCGTCCGTGTAGAGCGGGTTGCCGACCTCGCTGATGAACGCGCAATCGGCGGCCAGGATGCGGTCACGGGCCTGGCTGGTCGGCCCCAGCGGGTGAAAGCCCGGCGACCCGGTCAGCGCGCCCAGTTGCGGGTTGACGTTCACCAGGTCGTTGGGCTGGGCGAACGAACCGCCAGCGTTGGTGCCGTTGCCGATCAGGTTGTAGTTGGCAGATGTGATCGTGCCGAAGAAGAGATAGACGTCCGGGTTGACGCCGGCCAGCGGGCCGACGGCCTCCAGCGCCTCGCCCTGAGCCTCGGCCTCGGCCCGCGCCACGTCGAACTGAGACAGGACTTCGCCGCCGGGGATGGCGACCGGGCCGAGGTTGTCGGGCGTGTCAAAGTTGACGGCGATCAGGCTGCCGCGCACCGTGGTCGTCCCGCCAAAGACCCCCAGGCCGCCGCCGTCGCCGGCGTCATTCGCGTCGGCGTCGGCCAGGTTGTTGCTGACCGTGACGTTGACCAGCCGGGTCGTGCCGCGCGTGTTGATGCCGCCGCTGTCCACCGCCGCTGTGTTTCCGGAGACCGTGCTGTTGGCGATGTTCAGGACGCCCAGGTTGGCGATGCCCCCGCCCCACGACTCGGTGCTGTTGCCGACGATGGCGCTGTTGACAAGGTTGGCGGTCCCGCCGGCGACGATGTACAGGCCGCCCCCGCTGGCGGCATCCCCGCCGCCGGTTTGCGACCCGCCGCGGACCTCGGCGTTGTTCAGATTGAGGCCGCCGCCGGACAGCACCTGGATGACGCGCGCGCCGGGCGTGGCCTGCTGGATGGTCTTGCCCTGGCCGTTGATTGTGACCCAGCCCGAGAGGGTGAGCTGGCCGTTGGTGAGCGTGTACGGCCCGGCGGCGACCAGGTCCACGATGTCGCGCCCGCCCGCGCACTCGCCGGCCGCCGACCCGGAGGCCAGGCCGGTGTTGACAGCCGTCACCGCCTCGCGCAGGCTGCACAGCCCGTCGTTGGCCGTCACGTCGCCGGCGGTGGTGACCGGCTGGTGCGGGACCTCCTCGCGCGCGCCGATATCGCACGCGGCCGTGGCGTCGCCGCCGCTGTCGAGCGGCCGGGAGACGTTGCGCTGGTCGTAGGTGGGCAGGGCGCAGTTCGCGCCGGCCGGGGCGCGGTCGGTGGCCGGGCCGCCCGGGACCAGGCCGTGATAGAGCACGCCGTTGGGCTGGGCGCCCAGGTTGGGGTTCAGCGCCGTGCTGATCGGACCGGCCAGCACGCTGTCGTTCCCGCCGACCGGGCAGCCGTTGGCGCTGCCGTTCTGGCCTACCAGGTTGAAGCCAAGCGAGATGGCCTGGGTGTTGTTGCCGCAGTCCACCGAACCGCCGCCCGTGTTCCCGGCGATGATGCTGTTGCGCACGCTGACAGCGCCCAGGAAGTTGCGAAAACCGCCGCCCGCATTGGGGGCGCTGTTGCCGGTGATGGTGCTGTGCGTGACCGTCACCACGTCGCCGCTGCCGAGGTTGTAGAAGCCGCCGCCCGCCGTCCCCGAGCTGTTGCCGGAGATCGCCGTGTCGTTCACGGTCAGGTGATGTTCGTTGTAGAGGCCGGCGCCGGCGTTGGCGGTATTGTTGCCGGGTCCGATGGCGCTGCGGTTGATCTCGACGATACCGCCGATGTTGGCCACGCCGCCACCCTGCACGGCCGCGTTGTTGCGGAGCACGCTGTTGTTCAGAAAGAGCGCGCCGCCGTCCACCAGGATCCCGCCGCCGTTGCCGCCGGTGCTGCCCCCGCGGATGGTCACGTCCTGGATGACGACGCTGGCGCTCCCCAGGATGTGGAAGACCCGGTCCACGCCGTTGCCGTTGAGGCTGGTCCGCCCGGCGCCGTTGCCCAGCAGGGTGAGGGGCTGGGTGATGTCCAGGTCGCCGTTCACGGCGTTGTCATCGGCCCCGCTCCGGCTCAACGAGAAGGTGCCGTTGACATTGAAGGTGATGATGCTCCGGTCCACATTGGCGTTGGCGACGGCGATGGCGTCGCGCAGCGAGCAATTGGCGTCGCACACGCCGTCGTAGGTGTCCGCCGTGGTGGTCACGCGCAGGGCCCAGCCGCGGTTGTTGGCCAGGTAGACGGGCGCCGGGCTGTTCCAGAAGTTGTGGTTGGTGAGCTGCGCGTGGGGCATGTAGAACCCGTTGAACACCGCCGGCTGGGCGACGTCCACGTAGGACGGGTCGGAGAGCGGGAAACCGGCCTGGGCGATGTGGCAGGTGCGGCAGTAGTGCTTGACGACGTTGTTGTACAGGCCCGGGTCCCCGGCATAGCCGGAGGCCACGAACCCGTCGTTCAGCGTGGCGCCCGGCACGTGCACGGCGTTGCCGTACCAGCCGTCGATCAGCTCGACGATCAGCGCCGCCGGGTTGGTGTCCCGGACCATGTGGTTGAGCTGGCGGAAGGCCTCCTGCTGTTCGGCCAGGCTGAAGCCGGCCAGGGCGCTGTATTTGAACGAGGGCGCGTCGAAGGGCAGGAACTCGGCGCCGGTGACGGAGTTGGTGGTGGGGTTGTAGTTGCCGCCGTGGCACGGCAGACACAGGTACGGCACGAACTTGTCGCCCTCGCCGTCCAGCCCCACCTTGTTGAGGAGCGCCCCGGTCACCTGGTTGTAGATGTAAAACGACACATCGTTGGCCAGGCCGTCCAGGCTGTCCCGGTACACCATGGCCACGGCCGGCAGGGCCTGCGCGCCGGTGACCGCAGCTGAAGCCGACTCGGCCGGCGGGCCGCCCGGCCCAAAGCCGTGGTTGGCGACGTAGCAGGCGACGTCGGCGCCGCTGCGCCGGCAGTGCATGTCGCGCCCGAAGCCCAGGTCGCCGGCGTTGTAGTACACGGCCCGCACCTCGTCGGCGCCCGTGAAGCCGTAGGCGGCCTTCCAGGCGCTGAAAGTGGCCGGGGCCCCGATGACGGCGTAATACTCGGCCGCCTCGATGTCGCTTCCGACGCCCTTGTAGGTCAGGAAGGGGATGGTGTTGGGAGGGAAGGCCAGGACCTGGGTCGTCAACAGCAGGGCCAGGCCCAGGGTGGCGCTGAACGAGAACCAGATCAGGCGGCGCGGCGACCGGACCATGAACAGCCTCCCTCTGCGTCACGACGGCCACGCCCGACAGCGGAGACGCCGCGGGGCGACGCTGACGGTCGCCCCGATCTCACCCTGTCATCGATTCAGCCGACGAGGCAGTGCTCTAGAAATTTATGGACCAGGCTACTCCGATTAGGTTACCGTGGACCGCGCCACAATGCAAGCCTTACTTTTCAGGGTGTCTCCGCCAGCGCCGCCGTCACCAACAATCGCCCGGTGTAGACGCCGCGCGCGAAGTCCCAGCCGTCGCAGGTCAGCAGCAGCAGCCGGCGGCCGTCGCGGACGTACAGCGCCGTCACCGCATCCTCGGCCAGCGGCCGTTTGTCTTCCACCCGATAACGGTGGCGCCGGCCATCAACTTCGTAAATGATCTCGGCGCCCAGCCGCAGTTTCCACAGGTAACCAAACGGCCCGCTCGCGCCGCTGGGCAGCGTGACGTGCCCGGCCAGCGCCGGCGCCAGCGCCTGGCCGGGGCCGGCGCCCGTGGTCTCCAGCCAGCCGACCGCCTGGCCCAGCCCGTCCAGGTCCCAGGCGCCATCCCGGATCGGCACCGGGACGATGGCCTGTTCAATTTCCAGATCGGGGATGAGCAGGCGCGCGGGCTCAGGCGACCGCTGCACGAAGGGCAGGAACAGCGCCGCCTGGGTGAGGCCGCCGGTCTCCGCCTCGGCCTCCGCCGCGTGCGCGACCAGCGGCAGATACACCGCGCTGTCAACCGGGGCCGGCGGCGCGGCCGAGGGCAGAGGCGGCGGCAGAGCGCCGGGACCCGACAGCCGCGTGCAGCCCGCGCTCAACGCGAGACACGCGGCCAGCAGGCCCGCGAGCTTCAGCCGTGCCGACGCCGGCGCCATACCCACCCGAGGCTCAGACCCAGGACCGCCGCCACGGCCAGGCCGGCCGCTCCGGCCAGGAGGGCGCGCTCACGCGGGCCGGGACCATAGCCGGTGTCCGGCAGGCTGGCCGGCACGAACTGCACCAAGGCCGCGTCAGACTGCACGGTGAGGCCCAGGCCGGCCGCGCTGGTCCCGGACAGGGTCGCGATGTTCGTCGTCGTGTCCGGCGGCTGGCCGAGCGTGTTGACGCGCGTCCGGATGACGATGACGACCTCCTGGCGCGCGGCGAGCGGGGCCGTGACGACCACAACGGCGCGCGTTGCGGCGTCGTAAGCCAGCGAGCCGGAGGTGGTCGTGCCATCCAAAAAGTCCAGTTGCGCCGGCAGCGGGTCGGCGACGGTGACGGCTGGGAGCGGGACGTCGTTCGGGTTGACGACCGTGATCGTGAAGGTCACGCGGTCGCCGACGGCCGCGAACGCCGGGTCGCCGCGCTTGGTGATGGCCGGGTCCAGGACGACGGGCGCGGCGGGCGTGTCAGCCGGCGGCGCGCTGGTCGGGACCAGCGTCGCCGTCGGCGTGGGCGTGGCCGTGGAGGTCGGCGTGAACGTCGGCGTGGGCGTCTCGGTGACGGCCAGGAGTTCCCCGGCGCGGGCTGGCGCGGCGGTCAGGCACAGGCCGGCGCTCAACAGGACACACAAGCTGAGGAGGATGATTTTTCGCATGGGTGATTCGCCTTCGAGCCTGGGCAGGCTCCTACGGGTCGAGAGCCAGGTGGATCACGGTGGCCGGATCGCCGAGCCACGCGAACGTCTCGATCAGGGCGGCGTCGTCCGCCTGAAGCGGGTTGAGTTGCAGTTTGGCGCTGAGGGCGGCCAGCCCGGCGCGGGGCTGGCCCAGGACGTAGACCTGGCGCAGAAACTCGGCGGCCAGCTGATCGTGGCCGGTGGCGACGCCGAAGCCGCTGGCCCCCCACACTCCCACCGCGCCGCCGCCCGGCTGGCGCAGCAGGCTCTCGTCCAGAGTGGAGAGGGCGGCATCCTGGAAGGCGCCGGTGAGGCACGTCATCTGGAGCACAATCGGCAGGCGGCCGGCGTTCGACAGGGCGCCGGCGTCGTCCCTGTGAAAAAAACGCTCGGCCCCCCACTGCCGGGGAGTCGAGTGGCCATTGTACACCAGCGCACTCGCGCCCTGATTCCACTGGTCGGTGATCGCCTGGCGCGTGTCCGTGATCGGCGTCGCCGGGGCATGATAGACGCGCTCGACCACGCGCGGCGCCATGACCGCGGCAGCCCAGCCGTCGGCCTGGCCCGCGAAATCGTTGACGCCGTCGAAGTCGTCGGCGACGAAGACAACGCGCCGGTTCCAGTCGCCGGCCGGCGGCGCCGTCTCGTACTGCACCAGCTTGGCGACCACAGCCTGCGCTTCCGCGAGCGTGTTCACCGGCAGCCGCCCGAGCGCCACGTCCGGCAGTCGGTCGCCGTCCACGGCCGCGTAGCGGTTGTCGGCGGCGGCCTCGCCCAGCCAGGGGTCCACGTCGTCCAGGAACGGCGGCAGGAAAGTCGGCTGCGAGTCCGCGCGATAGCGGCGCGGGTCATAGGCGCCATCGCCGACGAGCAGCACATACTGCGGCAGCGGCGCGCGGCCGGCGATGAAAGCCCGGATCGCGTCCGGGGTCGGGCGGCCGTCGGCGGCGTCGTACACGGCGCGCACGTCCTCCACCGCCACCGTGAAGCCCTGGGCCTGGCGCAGCGCCGTCAGCGGCCCGAGCGCGGGGAGGAAATCGGGGTGCGTGATGATCAGATAGTCGGCCCCGGCCGCGCCGCTGAGGGCGTGCGGCGCGCGCACCGCTGCCGGCGCGCCGATCCCGGCCTCGGAGACGACGAGGTAGCGGCGGGCGAGGTCGTTGAGCGCGTTGAAGCCGAGCGTGTCCCCGGCGACGGTCACGTCCGTCACGCGCAACGGGCGATCGGGGTCGGTGAGGTCGTAGGCGCGGAACGGCCCCGGCCCGCTCAGGCGCGCGGCGTAAGCGACCACGGGCGTGAAACTGCGCGTGACCAGCGGCAGGAAAAGGCGCTCCGGCCCGCCCGGCGCCGGGGCCGGGCCCGTCTGGAGCTCGCTGCGCGTTGCGAACCTCCAGGCCGGCGCGGGCGCCGTCAGATCGGCGCTGTAGCGCAACGAGACGGCGTCCAGCCACAGGCCGTCCACCCCCGGCACAGTCAGCGTCAGCGTATTCGCGCCGGCGGCCAGCACGCCGGCCGCCACCGGCGCGGTCAACGTATAGACCTGCTGCCCGGTCCACTCGGCGGCGCCGACGGGCACGCCGTTCACCGCCGCCTCGGCGCGGTGCGCGGTCTTGGTGAAGCCCAGGAACCAGAGCGTCAGCGTCGCGGGCTGAGCCGGATCGAGCGGCGGCAGCGTCAGCGTGTACTGGCGGACTCCGCCGGGGCCGGAAAGATAGTCCCACATCCAGCGGTCGCCGTCGCGGCCGGGCGGACAGCGGCAGCTGCCGGGCGTGTAGAGCGTGTTCTGTTCCCAGACGGTCTCGGCCCAGGCCGGGGCCGGCGAACCGGGGCCTGGGACTGCGGCGCGGGCCGCCAGGCGCAATCCGGGCGCGGCGCCCTCGCTCAGCCGGTACACGTCGCGCGCGGTGTAGCGGTTGAAGCGCGGCGCGGCGTAGAACAGCAGGCGCTCGCCGGGCTCGAACTGCGCGTCCGGGTCGCCGTCCCACTCCAGCGCCACGTCGGCGCCGGCGCGCTCCAGGCGCAGTCGGGCCGGGTCCACGGCGTCCACCGGAAAACCGGCCGCCGCCAGGGCGGCGTGCGTGATCGCCGTCAGGCCGGGCGTATCCACTTCAATCAAGGCGGTCGGTGAGGGCGTTGAGGCGGCCAGGTCAGACAGGCTCAGGCTGGAGGCTGGAGACTGAACAACGTCCGGGTTGACGACCAGCGTGCGCAGGTGCTCCAGCAGTGGGTCAGCGAGCGGCGCGGCCGGGGTCCCGGGTTGGTCGTCCACGTTGTAGCGGATGCCCACGCGCAGGTAAGTGGTGAAGCGCAGGCCGGCGGAGGTCCGCTGGACGGGATAGAGCGTGAGGCGGGCCAGCGCCACGCCGCGCACGGCGCCGATGAGGTGCAGTTCAGCGGGCGCGGGCGCGGCGGGGACCGCTCTGCTTCCCGGCGCTTCGTCGCGCTGTTCGAGGGCCAGGATTTCCAGCGACGGCCGGCTGCCGGGCGGCAGGGCGATCAGCTTGAAATCGGCCGCTGAGGCCGCCGGCGCCGGGCGCCATGCGATGATCAGGTCGGCGGCCTCACCGGTCGCGGCGGCCGCGTCCGGGCGCAGGCTGAGGAGCGTGACGCCGAACGCCAGCCAGACGGACATCCACAGGCGTGAAGGAGAGCGCATATTGGGGCACCGCCGCGCAGCCTGAGTATGCCGTCCCGGCCCGCCCCGGACCGGCGGAATTCGATGGGGTTGGTGGGCCGCTCAGCGCGTGACGATCCGCAAGTTCCAGACCGGGGCATTCGGGTCGCCGGCCGCATCGACCACCTGGACCACCTGCACATTGCTCAACAGGCTGTTGAGCTGCGCTTCGGCCGGCTGCAGGGCCGCCGCCGGCAGCGGGACCGCGCCGAAGCCGAACTGGTCCTCCGGCAGGGGCACCACCTGGGCCACCGCCGAGTCCAGCGCCAGCGGCTGGCCGGGCTCGTCGGAGAGCGTGAAGGTGGCCCCCACCAGGACGTTGCCCATAGCGGGCACGCGGCCGGCCACGGCGATCCGGCCGTCCTCCAGCAGGCGCGCCTTGCCGGTGCCCGGCGCGAAGCCGATCTGCGGCCCGAGGATGAAGCGGACGTAGGAGCTGAGCTCGTCCTCCTCGAGGGTGAAATTCACGGTCTGGCCGGGCGCCAGGCTCTGCAGCAAGGTCAGCTTGTCCTGGAACACGGCGGCCTTGTCTTCGGCCGACGTCACCGGACGGTTGAGCGAGTTGAAAGTCGCCACCCCCACCACCACGCCGCCGGAGAAGAAACAGGCGGCGGTGACGAACACCAGCACGCCGACGGTGAGGATGAGGTTACGGACCGCCTTCTCGCTGAAGCCGACGGTGGTGGTCTGGGAGATGTGCTGGGTGGTCTTGACGACGTCCCGCCCGGCCACGTCCCCGCCGACGTTGACCTCGTCCCCGCTCAAGTTTACGCCCGCGTCCGGCCGGGGAGCCGGTTCCCGGGGTTCGGGGCCTGGCCGGGGTGGCTGGTCGCTCATCGGGCCTCCGGGGAGGGCAGGTGTTCCGGGCGAAAAGAATCGGGCAGCAGCGCGCCCACGCTCGTCCGCCGGACGATCTGGCCGGCGCCGTTTACGATGAGGACCTCGGCCTCCAGCCCGAACTCGGCCAGCACCTGGCGGCACGAGCCGCACGGGGAACCGCCGTTCTCGGTGGCGACGGCGATGGCCACGAACTCGCGCTCGCCCTCGGAGATGGCCTTGAAGGCGGCCACCCGCTCGGCGCAGACCGTCACCGGGTAGGCGGCGTTTTCGATATTGCAGCCGTCGTAGACGCGGCCGGAGGCGGCCAGCAGCGCGGCGCCCACGGGATAGCGCGAGTACGGCGAATAAGACCAGCGGCGCGCCTCCAGGGCGCGCTCGACCAGGGCGGCCGCGTCCGAGTCAGTCATCCGTGGGAGCCTCCGGGGGGAGCAGCGGTTTGGTGCCGTTCGGGCGACGCCCGGGCTCATGGCGCGCGGCCTCGGGCGCCTCGTCGCTCGGGGCCGGCTGGCGGAGGGCGCGCACCTTGCGGATGCGGCGGCCGGTCACGGTGAGCACCTCGAACTGGACGCCGGGCGCCTCCACTTTTTCGCTGGTGGTCGGGATATGGCCCAGCTGGCCGTAGATGAAGCCGCCCAGCGAGTCGCTGTCATCGGTCGGCAGCTTGAGACCGAGCAGCTCGTTGACCTCGTCCAGGTCCAGGCGCGCATCGAAGATGTATTCCTGGTCGCTGATGCGCTCCACATACGACTCCTCGTCCACGTCGTACTCGTCGCGGATATCGCCGACGATCTCCTCGACGATGTCCTCCAGGGTCACGATCCCGGCCGTGCCGCCGTACTCGTCCACGACCACGGCCATGTGGATGCGCTTCTGCTGCAGCTCGGCCAGCAGGTCGTTGGCCTTCTTGGTCTCCGGCACAAAATAGGCCGGGCGCAGCAGGCCGCGCAGGTTCTGGTCGAGCTGGCCGCTGCGCCACAGGCGCAGCAGGTCCTTGGCGTAGAGGATGCCCAGGATGTTGTCGATGGTGGTCTCGTAGACCGGCGCGCGGCTGTGCCCGGCCGCCAGCAGCGCGTCCACGGCCGCCGGCACCGGCGTCTCCACGTCCAGGGCCAGCACGTCAATGCGCGGCACCATGAGCTCGCGCGCCCAGGTCTCGCTGATCTCGAAGATCGAGTAGATCATCTCCTTCTCGTCTTCCTCGATCGCGCCGCCTTCCTCGCCGGCGTCCACCAGCGTCTTGATCTCCTCCTCGGTCACCAGCTGCACCCGCTGCCCGGCCACCGGCGCGGCGACGCGCTGAGCCAGCCAGAGCGAGACCCGGACCACGGGCGCGAGCAGCCATTCCAGCGCGGCCACCAGCGGCGCGAAGAACAGCGCCGCCCCTTCCGGGTTGCGCAGGGCCAGGGCCTCCGGCAGGAATTCGCCCAGGCTCACCACCAGCATGGTGCCGAGCAGGAGCACCAGGAAGAGCGCCAGCGAGCCGGCCTGCGGGCTGAACGGCGACCAGACGCTGAGCGCCTCGGCCAGCGGCACGGCGAACAGCAGCGCCGACAGCCCGGCCACGCCGAAACGGCAGAAGGTCTGCGCCAGGCGCAGGGTGGCCAGCAGCGGCGTGGCATCCTCGGCCACGCGCACGGCCAGCGCGGCGCCCTCCTGGTGGGCCTCCGCCATCTGCCGCAGCCGCGCGCGCGAGGCGTTCACCAGCGCGGACCGCGCCGCCGCCAGCAGGCTGTTGGCGATGAGGAGCGCGGCGATTGAAACGATACCGACTGTAAAATCCAACATTCTGTGTTCAGGACCGAGACGTCAGCCTTCGTCCTGCGTCCCGGGTCCCTCATCCTTGAGCCGGCGGATGACCCGCGCCGGCACGCCGACGGCCAGGGAGTGGGCGGGCACGTCCCTGGTGACGACCGACCCCGCCCCCGTCCGCGCCCCCTGGCCCAGGCGCACCGGGGCCACCAGCATGGTGTCGCTGCCGATGAAGACCCCGGCCTCGATGACGGTCTGGTGCTTGCGCACGCCGTCGTAGTTGCACGTGATCGTCCCGGCCCCGATGTTGACGCCGGCGCCGATCGCGGCGTCGCCGATGTACGAGAAATGGCCCATCTTGGCGCCGGGGCCGAGCGTGCTGTTCTTGACCTCGCCGAAGTTGCCCATATGCACGCCGCGCTCCAGCCGGGCGCCCTGGCGCAGGTGCGCGAAGGGGCCCACCTCCACCTCGTCAGCCAGCCAGGCGCCTTCCAGCACCGAGCACTCCACCCGGCAGCGGTCGCCGATGGCGGTGTCGCGGATGATGGTGTTGGGGCCGATGACGCAGCCGGCGCCGATGGTGGTCTGTCCCTGCAAATGGGTGTTGGGCCACAGCACCGTGTCCGGCCCCAGGCCGACCGTCGGCTCGATGTAGGTCGTGGCCGGGTCGATGAACGTGACGCCGGCGGCCATCCAGCGCGCGTTGACGCGGCGGCGCAGCGCGGCCTCGGCCTCGGCCAGCTGGGCGCGGGTGTTGATGCCGGTCACTTCGATCTCGTCGTCCGTCGTCACGGCGGCCACCTCGCCCCCTTCGGCCGCCGCCAGCGCCACGATATCGGTGAGGTAATACTCGCCCTTGGGCGAGAGCGGCAGGCGGGGCAGGCGCTCCCACAGCCAGTCGGCGTCGAAGCAATACGCGCCGGCGTTGCGCTCGGTGATGTGCTGTTCGGCCGGCGTGGCCTGGGCCGCCTCGACGACGGCGCGCACCTTGCCGAAACCGTCGCGCACCACGCGCCCGAAGTCGCGCAGGTGCGGGGCGTCGATCGACAACAGGGTCAGCGGGCCGGTATTGCGCTGCTGCGCGTCCACCAGGGCCCGCAACGTCTCGACGCGCAGGAGCGGCATATCGGCGTAGGTCACCAGCACATAATCGCTCCGCCCGCGCAGGAGCGGCGCCGCCTGCAGCACGGCGTGGCCGGTGCCGAGCTGCTCGGCCTGAAGCGCGTACTGGACCGCGTCGCCCAGTTCGGCGCGCACGGCGTCGGCGCCGTGACCCACCACCAGCACCGGCGGCGTCTCGGCCACGGCCCGGGCGGCGGCGACGGCGTGGCGCACCAGGGGCTGCCCGCCCAGGCGGTGCAGGACTTTGGGGAGGGACGATTTAAGGCGGGTGCCCTGGCCGGCGGCCAGGATGACGACGGCAAGAGTCATGAACGGACCTCAGAATGGTTTGAGGATCGCTGCCAACGAAGCCCGCGGTGTCCGGGTGGGACCGCGGGCGCGGCAAGGTGGGGATCGTCAGGCGTTGCGCTCATGCAGACGCGCCGGGCGTGAGGCAGACGTTTCCGGGCGCGCAGGACCAGGCTGGGGCACTTGGACTCGAACCAAGATTCACGGATCCAAAGTCCGGTGTGCTGCCAATTGCACCATGCCCCAGAGAGGCAATGATTATAGCATAGGGGCCTCGGCCCTTCCCCCCTCCCTCAGGGCCGTATCCCGATTTCGGTGTCAACGCGTTGGGGCGCGCGGCCCGGCGGGGAATTGCACAAAACTCGAAGAGCGCCCCCTCCCAGTGGGAGAGGCAGGAGGGAGGCCGGCGTCGGGGCAGGAGGTGAGGTCGCGCTATTTCTTCACCAGCCCCATCTTCTCGGCGTCTTCGAACGAGACGGCGTCGGGGCGCACCTCGTCGGCTTCCGTCTCCAGGTTGAGCGAGTCCCAGAAGGCGTTGGCGTCCTGCGCCTTGACCTTGCTCAGGGCTTCATCCAGGGCCTTGAGCTCGGCCTCGGTCAGGGGTTTGGCCGGCGCGGCCTCCACCGGGGGAGGCGGCGGGGCGGGCGCAGGCCTGGCCGGGGCGCGCGGCGGGGCGGGCGGCGGCTGCGCCCCGGGCCGCGTGGACGGGCCGGCCTTGTAGACGATCTCGGGTTTAGGCGGGCCGGCCGGGGGCCGCGCGCCGCCCGGCGCCGGGGCCGGCGCGGGGCGTGGGGCCGGGGCCGGGCCGGCCGGAGGGCGCGGCGCGAACGCCACCGGCTCGTCCATCTTCACGCCGAGCATCACCAGCGAGTTGAGCAGGTCATCCGCGCACTGGCGCCCGTAGCGCATCACCGGCCCCATCTGGCCGGCGCCGCGATCGCCGTCGAAGAGGATGATGATGGCGTAGAACTGGCCGACGTTGGCGGCGTAGATGTCGAACTCGTCGCCGTCGAAGAACTGCACGTTGGCCGGGATCAGGCCGTTGAGCAGGCGGCTGACCTTGAGCGAGGCGTTCATGGCCGCCACCACTTCGGCGATCACGGGGTCCAGGTCGAAGCGCGTGATATCGCCGGCGCGCATATTGACCCGGCCCTGCATATCCACCAGGTAGACGGCGTCCGCGCCCAGGTCGCGGCGCAGGGTGGAGAGCCGCTCCGAGATGCCCGGCTGATCGGCCTCCGGCGTCAGCGGGCCGGCGCTCGCGGCGGACTGTTCGCCCAGCGCGCGCTGGGCGACCGGGAGAAAAGTGTCGACGCTGATCGGTTTCTTGAGAAACGCCAGCACCCCCAGGCTCTGCGCCTCGACCTCCATCTGGATGTTGGCCGCGCCGCTGATCAGGATAATGGGGGTCTTGGGGTTGAGACGCCGGGCGCGCCGCGCCACTTCCAGGCCGCTGATGCCGGGCAGGCGCACATCCACCACCAGCAGGTCGGCCCCGCCGCGCCCCAGCTCCAGCAGGGCCTCCTCGCCGGACGGCACCTCAACGATGATGTAATCGCGGCCGAGCGTCTCCAGGGCGGAGCGCAACAGGCTGGTCACCATGCGTTGGTCGTCCACGAGCAGGATGCGTTTGGCGGACATGGCCGTTCCCTCCGGGCAGGTGCCCGGATTCTAGCAGAGAGGCATTAAAGCGAACATGGGGCGCGCCCGGCACCCCGCCGCCGGCGCGCCCCATGCTGATGGGCGCTCTCTATTCAACCCGCCAGCACGCCACCCAGTGGCCGGGGCTGACCTCCTTGAACTCCGGCTCCTGCTGCGAGCAGTGGCTCATGGCCACCGGGCAGCGCGGGTGGAAGCGGCAGCCGCTCGGCGGGCGGAGCGGGCTGGGCACGTCGCCCTTCAGAATGATGCGCTCACGCTTGAAGTCCGGGTCCGGCACCGGGATGGCCGAGAGCAGCGCCTGGGTGTAGGGGTGCAGCGGGTTGCGGTACAGCTCGTCGCGCCCGGTCAGCTCCACCATCTTGCCCAGGTACATCACGGCCACGCGGTCGGAGATGTGCTCGACCACGCTCAGGTTGTGGGCGATGAAGAGATACGTCAGGCCGAACTCGGCCTGCAGTTCCTTCAGGATGTTGAGCACCTGGGCCTGGATGGAGACGTCCAGGGCCGAGACCGGCTCGTCGCAGACGATGAATTTGGGGCGCAGCGCCAGGGCGCGGGCGATGCCGATGCGCTGGCGCTGGCCGCCGGAGAACTCGTGCGGGTAGCGCCGGGCGTGGTAATCCTGCAGGCCGACCTTGCGCAGCGTGTTGATGACGATGTCGAAGCGCTCTTTGCGCGTGCCGATCCCGTGCACCAGCAACCCTTCGGCGATGCTCTCCCCGACCGGCATACGCGGGTCCAGCGACGAATACGGGTCCTGGAAGATAATCTGCATGTTGCGGCGCAGCTCTTTCAGCTCGCGGCTCTTGGCCTTGAAGACGTCCTGGCCGTTGTACAGCACCTGGCCGCCGGTGGCCGGGATCAGGCGCAGCAGGGTGCGGCCCACGGTCGTCTTGCCGCAGCCGGATTCGCCCACCATGCCCAGCGTTTCGCCCTCCTTGATGGAGAACGAGACGTTGTCCACCGCCTGGACCCAGGCCACCACGCGCTGCAACAGGCCGCCGCGCACCGGGAAATACTTGACCAGGTTCTTGATCTCGATCAGATCCGGTCGGGCGCCTGGCGATCCGCCGGCGGGGCTGTTCTGGTCCACCTTCCAATCCAGGGGAACATTGCTCATCAGCTTGCCTCGGAAGTCAAAATAGCGGGGTCACTCGGCCAACGGCGCCGTGTGGCCTTCGGCATGGTGATACAGCCAGCAGCGCACCAGGTGCTCCTGGCCGGCCGCGACCGGCTGGAGCTCCGGGTTCTTCTCGGTGCAGATCGTCAGGTTGCGCTCCAGGCGGTGCCGGCAGCGCGGCGCGAAACGGCAGCCGGGCGGCAGGTTGATCAGGTTGGGCACCGAGCCGGGGATGGTGTCCAGCTTGTCCTTGATGACGCCCAGCACCGGGATGGACCCGATCAGGCCCTGGGTGTACGGATGGCGGGGGTCGGCGAACAGGGTCCTGACGTCGGTCTGCTCGACGATCTGGCCGGCGTACATGACGGCCACGCGCTCGCACATCTCGGCCACCACGCCCAGGTCGTGGGTGATCAGGACGATGGAGGCCTCAAACTTGGAGCGCAGGTCGCGGATCAGGTCCAGGATCTGGGCCTGGATGGTGACGTCCAGGGCCGTGGTCGGCTCGTCGGCGATGAGCAGCTCCGGCACGCAGGCCAGGGCCATGGCGATCATCACGCGCTGGGCCATGCCGCCCGAGAGCTCGTGCGGAAAGGCCTGGGCCCGGCGCTCGGCGTCCGGGATGCCCACCATCTTGAGCAGCTCGATGGCGCGCTGCCAGCCGGCCTCTTTGCCCAGCGAACGGTGGATGTCGAGCACCTCGGCGATCTGGTCGCCGACGCGGAAGACCGGGTTGAGGGCGGACTGCGGCTGCTGGAAGATCATGGCGATGCGGTTGCCGCGCACGTGCACCATCTCGCTCTCGGGCAGGTTGAGCAGGTCCTGGCCGTCGAAGATGATCGAGCCGTCGATCACCTTGCCCGGGATGCCGATCAGGCGCATGATCGAGAGCGAGGTGACGCTCTTGCCGCAGCCGGATTCGCCCACCAGCCCCATCACTTCGCCGCGCCGGACGGCGAAATCCACGCCGTCCACGGCTTTGACCACGCCGTCTTCGGTGTAGAAGTACGTCTTGAGGTTCTTCACCTCCAGGATGTTCGGCGTCGCGCCGTTGCTCTTGGTCTTGTCGTCGGCCATTTAGTTCCCTCGCAGGCAGGTGGATGCCCGATTATCCTACAGCTTCAGGCGCGGGTCGAGCGCGTCGCGCAGGCCGTCGCCCACGAAGTTGAAGGTGAGCGTGCACAGGAAGATGGGGATGCCCGACACCAGCGGCAGCCAGGGATGCTGGAACATCTGGCTTTGCGCGGCGGCCAGCATGTTGCCCCAGGTGGGGGTGGGGTCCTGGATGCCCAGGCCCAGGAAGCTCAGGGCGGCTTCGTAGATGATGAAGCCGGAGAGGCCCAGGCTGGCGCTGACGATCATCGGCGCGAGCGCGTTGGGGATCATGTGGGTCAGGATGATGCGCGCGTCGTTGGCCCCCAGGGCGCGGGCCGCCTCGGTGAAGGTCTGCTCCTTCACCGAGAGCACCACGCCGCGCATCAGGCGCGAGTCGCCCATCCAGCCGAAGGCCACCAGGATGGCGATGACCAGCACCACCTGGGTGGCGTCGCGCGGCTGGATGATCAGCAGCCAGGCCACGAACTGCTTGAGGGCCTCCGGAATCGGGATGGCGTCCTGGTTCTGGATGACCAGCGACGAGATGATCAGCAACAGCGGCAACTGCGGGATGGTGAGCAGGAACTCGACGGCGCGCATGACAATGGCGTCCACGGTTCCGCCCATGTAGCCGGAGACGGCGCCCACCAGGGCGCCGATGGTGACGGCGCAGAGCTGGGCCGTCACCGCCACGGTCAGCGAGATGCGGGCGGCGTACAGCAGGCGCGAGAGGTAGTCGCGCCCGATCTGGTCGGTGCCCAGCCAGTGTGTGCGCACGCCGTCTTTGGCCAGGCTGCCGGGCGCCAGGAAGTCGTTGCCGACCGTGATCTCGGTCGGGCTGAAGGGCGCGATCAGCGGGGCGATGACGGCCAGCGTCACGACGGCCCCCAGGACGAACAGCGAGAAGACGGCCAGGCGGTGGCGCAGGAAACGGCGGGCGACGACCTGGAGCTGGCTGACCTCCTCCGGCATCGCCTCGGCCGAGGCCAGGTCCAGGATCTGCGGGGTGGTGGTGGCGGTGGTCATGGGGAGTACCTCCGGGACGTGGGCCTAGCTCAACCGGATGCGCGGGTCCACCACGGTGTACAGGATGTCCGAGAGCAGGGTGGCGCACACCGTCAGGAAAGCCGTGATCAACAGCAGCGACATGGCCACCGGGTAGTCGGTGCGGCCGAGCGCATCAAAGTACAGGCGCCCCATGCCCGGCCAGTTGAAGACCGTCTCGGTGATGATGGCGCCGCTGAAAGCGCCGGGGATGGAGAAGACCACGATGGTGATGAACGGGATCAGGGCGTTGCGCAGGGCGTGCTTGGCGATGACCACGCGCTCCTGCAGGCCCTTGGCCCGCGCGGTGCGCACGTAGTCCTGGCGCAGGACCTCCAGCATGGAGGTGCGCACGAACCGGCTCCAGGCCGCCACATTGAACATCACCAGCACCGAGACCGGCATGATCAGGTGCAGCAGGGCGTCCGGCAAGGAGCCGGCCTGCACCGTGCCCAGGACAGGGATGGTGTAATCCTTGATGGCCAGGGCGTTGCCGGGCGGCAGGTAGATCCAGCCCAACTGCTTGAACGTGATGCTGAAGACCAGGATCATCAGCAGGCCGAAGAAGAAGGTCGGCATGGATGAGCCAAAGAAGGCCAGCGAGGTGACGGTGTAATCGAAGGCCGAATACTGGCGCACGGCTGAGATCACCCCGAGCGGCACGCCGATCAGGATGGCGATGAACGTCGAGAGCAGCATCAACTGCAGGGTGCGCGGCAGGCGGGAGAGCACCAGGTCCGCCACAGGCCGGTCGCGCGTGATTTGCCAGGAGAGGCCGAAATCGCCGAACAGCACGCCGCGGCTGGAGCGCGGCCGGCCCACCAGGTCCTTGAGGGTGACATCCTGGCCGGGCCGGCAGCCGACGGTCCGGGTCTCCGACCGGCCGTCGGCGAACGTCACACGGACCTCCTGGGGCTGGCGACAGCCGACGATGAAGTCCGCAAAGTACTCCTGCCCGCCGATGACGAGCGGGCCGCGCGGCTGGCCGATGAGCCAGCGCGTGAAGCGGTACGGCCCGAACAAATCCAGCTCAAAGTAGGCCCGGATGCGGGCAATATCTTCTTTGTTGAGGCGGGCCTGCACCGACGTGAGGAAGCTCAACGGGCCGCCGGGCGCGAGGCTCAGCAACGCATAGGAGGCGGCTGAGGAGAAGAACAGCACGATCATCATTTGAATGACGCGGCGGATGAGGTAATTGACCATAGCGACCTCGCAGCTACCGGCTCAATGAAGAGAACTTGTGCAACGGCTCAACTATCCCCGTTCGCCCTGAGCGCGGCTCTCCGAGCCGGGTCGAAGGGCGGACGCACACGAACAAGGAATCGGTTTTTGGGCTGGATGCCGGCTTGCGCCGGAATACCAGAAGCCTATGGCTGTCTTATTAGGCAACAGCGCAGGCACAGGTCCAAGGGATTGGGCTGCGCCTGCGCTGGCATGAGCATCGTCGCGGGCGGACGGCCGAAGGTCGCCGCCCGCGACGTGTGCCGGACGCTCGCCGGGTGGACCGGTCAGGCACTGGCCCCTCCCGGCCAAGCGTCCAGCGTTATGTTCAACCCCGATTAGGGGATGAACAGGTTCATGTCGATGTGTTCCCAGGTGGCGCTGGGTTCGATCAGCACCTGCACCGGCTGGCCGGCAGCTTCCGCGTCGATCACGGTCTGCACTTCCGCGCCGGCGCCCAGGGTCTCGGAGCCGATCACGTCCACGTCGCCGGTCAGCAGCTGGGCCACGGCCTGCTGGGTGTCCTGGACGAACAGGATGGTGATGTTCTTGATGGGCAGCTCGCCGCCGTAGTAGTACGGGTTGAGCTCGAAGTCCATGCGGACGCCCTTCTCCCAGTTCACGAGCATGTACGGGCCGGCGCCCATCGGCGTCTCGGCAATCTCCTTCAGGCCGGACCACTCGGTGGTGGGCACGTCGGCCAGCTTGCGGCCGTCGGACAGCACCTGGTGCGACGGGTAGTAGCCGATCGGCGGCAGGAAGTACAGGGCGGCCGAGTAGCCGGGCTTGTAGGTAACCACATACTCGGTGTCGCTGGTGAACTCCACGCTCTGGATCGACTGGCAGATGGAGTAGTCCACGGCGCCGGAGGCCGGGTCGCAGTCGTTCTTGTAGGCCAGCTCGAAGTCGGCCTTCACCACCGGCTGGCCGTCGGACCAGGTCAGGCCCTCGCGCCACGGGTAGGTGACGACCATCTGGTTCATCTTGACCGTGCCGCCGGTGTACTCGATCTCTTCGCCGGACGAGGTCTTGATCTTCAGGCCAGGCTTGAGGGTCAGCAGGTTGCCATCGGCGTCGGTGGGCGTGCCGCTGGAGTCGACGACCGGGTCGCCTTCCTTGACCTCGACCTCGTTGACCACAGCCAGGCCGCTCTCAACCGTGGGAAGCTGGGCCAGCTGCTTCGGCTGGAAGTCGTAGTCCACCTGCGAGTAGGACTGCTCGGAGACGAGCCAGTTGGCCACGCGCTGGACGGCCGCGGACTCGATCAGGGTGTACATGGAGGCCGGCTCTTGCGAGAAGGCCAGCACCAGGGTGTCGCCGCCGTCCGACAGCGACCACTCGTTGGCGTTCCAGGTGTAGTACTCGGTGGCGCTGGGCTTGAAGTTCTGCAGGCGGCTGGTGGCCGCGTTGCCCTCGGCGCGCTGGAACACCGGCAGGCTCACCATGTCCTTGGCGAACTCGATCTGGAAGATCTTGTACTGCTCGATGCGCTCTTCGCGCAGGAAGGTGTTGTTGGCGGCGTTGATGGCGTTGCTGGCCGTCTCGTTGCACCAGCCCATGTAGTTCTGGCCGGCCCAGCCGTTCTCGGGCAGCGGGATCTGGTTGCAGGCGTACAGGGTCTGGCCCTTCGGGTCGGACTCGCCCACCCAGGCGTACGCGCCGAGCTCGAAGTCGCGGCGGCGCAGGCCGCTGGTGGAGCCGAACCACCAGGAGGCCGGAGCGTGCAGGCGCAGGATGCGGATGCCGCAGTTGGCCATCTGCTGCTCGAACACAGCCGCCCAGGTCTGGCGGAAGGCGGCGGTGGTGGTGGTGAAGCGCAGGCTCAATTCACCGACGGTGTCCTTAACCCGATAGCCGGAGTCGGTCATCAGCCAGCCGGCCTCATCCAGGAGGGCCGCGCCCTTCTCAGGATCGAACGGGTACTTCTGGACCTCGGGACCATAGTAGGCGGCCCAGCTGACGCGCGGGATGTTGGTGTCCATCAGCAGGCTCTGCTGCTCTTCCTCGTTCAGGAAGGGATACACCGAGGCGATCAGCTCGGGGCGGTTGGTGCAGTAGGCGATGGCCTGACGGACGCGCACGTCGCCCAGCGCCGGATGCGGGGTGGTGAAGGACCCCTTCTCAACTTCAATAACCTGGGTTTCTTTGACGACCTGGGTCTCGACGATGACCTGCGGCTCGCTGGTCACCTCAACCACCTGGGTCTCGACGATGACCTGCGGGGTCGCCGGCGCGCAAGCGGCCAGGATCAGGCTGAGCAGGGTGATCCCAGCCAGCACCGACCAAACCTTGCTTTTGTGCATTGTCTCTCCTCCTCAAGGATTGGAACGTAAGCTATTCAAGTTTGGGCAAACGGAAAGAGTTGGGCTGCGCTTTAGTCACCACCTCCTCTCACACGCGCACCCTCAGGGAACACGAAGACTGACCTGAGGTGGGCTCCACAAGTCAGCGTCTGTCTTGAAGGGCAGGCTGCACAGATTGTCGCGATCATTAAACAGAAGTGATAGCGACTATAACATACGGTTCAAAATGGCGTCAAGGTCAAACCAGGACCGGGCCGGCGGATTCTGCTCGTTATACCGGCGATTCCCCGGAAAGGTTCAAAAGGTTCATCTCCCCTCGCCGCCCTCGCGCCCTGGTTGAAGGGTCGCTTTTCGAGTTCTGTGTCCTTTCCCACCAGCCGGGGCGCGCGGCCGTGCGCCCCAGCGCTTTGACCCACCAATCGGGATACGGCCCTGAAGGCGAAGCGCCTCCGGCGGTCATGGGGGAGCGAGAGGGGTCAGCGAATCCCCAGCATCTCAATGTTCCACAGATCCGAGCGGGCGGTCGCGTCCAGGGCATAGCCGGAGACGTCCGGGTGGGCCACGCCGGCCTTGAAACGGAAAAACAACGGCAGTGACGGCAGGTCGCGCGTGAAGACGGCCTGCGCCTCGGCGTGCGCGGCGCGGCGCCCGGCCAGGTCGAAGCGGGTCAGCGCCCGCTGGCAGGCCGCGTCGAAGGCCGGGCTGCTGTAGCCCGGGTTGTTGGCGCCGGCCGGGTTCAGGTCGTCCGGGATGGCGCTCGTCAGGTACAACTCACAGGGCGGCTCGAGGCCGGCCCGCCAGGGGAAGACGGCCAGGTCGAACCGGCGCCCGAAGAGCGGGCCGCCCGGCCAGGGCGCGTACAAACCCTGGCCGCGGTCGTCCACCGCGAACCAGCGCAGGCGCAGCTCGGCCCCGCACGCCCGCAGCTGCGTCTGGAGCAGCCCGGCCAGGCGCTGACGGTAAGCGCTGTCCTCCGGCCCGGAGACGTAATCCAGCACCAGCCGGTCGCCGTCCTTCTCGCGCACCCCGTCGCCGTCGGCGTCGTTCCAGCCGGCCTCGGCCAGCAGCTGCCGGCCCCGCGCCTGGTCGAACGGGTAGCGCGTCACCTGATCCGCCGCGAACAAGGGATGCCCGGGCGGCACATAGGCGTCGGGGACCGCGCCCACCCCGGCCTGCAGCTCGTCGATCAGGGCCTGCCGGTCGACGCAGTAGGCCAGGCCCTGGCGCACGCGCGCGTCCGCAAAGACGCCCAGGCCGGCCGGCCGGCGGTAGTCCGGCGCCGGCGCGATCCCGAAATCCAGGTGCTCGAAGGCCGTGTCCGGCGCGAAGACCGGGGCCAGCGCGCCGGCCGCCCCGCGCTCGAGCAACTGCGAGGCCAGGCCGGTGAAGTCCGTGGCCTGCGAGCCGAGGTGGCAGCCGCCAGCCTCGACTTCGGCCAGGATCTGTTCAGGCGCCAGGCCGAAGCGGAAGACGACGCGGTCCACGCGCGGCAGGCCCTCGGCGGCGCGGAAGTAGTTGGGGTTGCGGACCAGCGTGAGCGCCTCGCCCTTCCGCCATTCCTGCAGGACGAACGGCCCCCAGCCGAGCGGGCGCTCGTTGGCGTCCACGTTCTGCCGGAGCTCGCTGGGGCTGACGCCCTCAAACAGGTGGCGCGGCAGCGGCGACCAGAAGCGCCGGGCGGCGTCGCGGTCGCGCCAGCCGGGCAGGCCCGTCCAGCGCGCGGTCAGGGTGTCAACGGCTTCATACGCCTGCGTGCGGTCGGTGATGAATTTGCTGGCCGGGGTGTCATAGTAGGCGGCGGCCTCGAACGAGAAGCGCGAGTCGGCGGCCGTCACCTGCTGGTTATCGGACCAGAGCACCCCGGGCCGCAGGCGGAACTCGGCGCTCACCTGGACGACCGGGGCCGGCGCGCTCCCGGTGTAGGTGATGACGCTCCCGTCGGCCTGCGCCAGCCGCACGCCCTCCCCCACCTGCACCACTTGCAGCGTCACGGCGTCCACCACCCGGTCGCCGGGCTCGACCGTGACGGTCGTCAGCGTCAGGCCGCCGTTCTCGACCGTCGGCAGGTCCTCCAGGATCACGGGCCGGAGCTCGTAAGCGACCACGTCAATCGGGCCGTCGTACAGCGCCTCCATGATTCCGGCCCGCGCCGCCACGTCGTCGCCGTACAGGTAGAGCGAGAGCGGCTCATCGGTCTGGCAGACGATCAGCGTCACCGGGGCCGGCGTGGGAGACGGGGTCGGCGTCGCCGGGGCGCGCGTGGCCGGCGGCGGCCGAGTCTCACCCGGCGCCGGCGTGATGGCGGCCGTCTCATCCGGGCCCAGGGTGGGCACGAGCGTGGGGAGCGGGCCGGGGGAGACGCAGGCGGCCAGGAGCAGAAGGCCGATGGCAGCAGGCCGGAGGGCCCGCACGCTGCCTCGCCGGCGCCGGTGAATCGAACGTTGAACTTTCAGCATTGGGTACTACTCCGCAGCCGCGGCAAGTATGCCCAGATTGGCAGAATGCGCAAGACGCGCCTCGAACGGCGATGGGGTGATGAAGGAGGTCAGGCCGGCAGCAGGCGGCGGTCTTCCAGGCGCAGCACGCGGTCGCTGAAGCGACGCGCCAGGCCGGGGTCGGCGGTGGTCCACAACCAGGCCACGCTGTGGGCGCGGCAATGCGCGGCCAGGCGTTCCAGCAGCGCGCGGCCGGCGGCCGGCTCCAGGTAATCGACCACTTCATCGGTCAGGAGTAGGCGCGGCTCCAGGCTGAGGGCGCGGGCCAGGGACGTCATCTGGCGCAGGGCCAGGGACAGCGAGGCGACCGCCTGGCCCAGGAGCGCGCGGTTCAGGTGGAACAACGCCAGGGCGGCCTCGGCGCGCGCCAGGCGCTCGGCCGGCGTCCCGAGGCGGTGGATGTGCAGCGGCTCGAGCAGGGCGTCGGCCACGGTGAAGCGCAGGGGCAGCGAGCGGGCCGGGTCGCCGCCCACATACTGGAACTCGCGCCGCGCCGCCCGTAGCCGGGCTTCGGGCAGCCGCGTCAGTTCCAGCGGGCCGAGGCACACGCGCCCGGACTGCGGCCGGTCGAGCAGGGCCACGGCGCGCAGGAGCGCGGTCCGGACCGGGCCGCGCGGACCGAGCACGGCCACGTGCTCGCCGGGCGCCAGCGTGAAACTGGCCGCTTCAAAGAGATCGGCTGCCCCCGAGGCAGCCGACCCGATTTTGAAACGCAGCGCGTCGACGCGCAGCAGCTCGGCGCTCATCAGCGGACCAGGCTGGTCAGGCTCCCGAAAATGCCGGACGGGCGCATGGCCTGAGCGAAGGCCAGGTCGCGCCAGCCCAGGTCCAGCCCGCGAAACGGCGCCACCGGCGCAGACGACCCCTCATCCAGGCTGTGCAGGAGGACGGCCAGCCATCCGTCCTCCTGGCGGCGCAGCGCGGCGCGCTGCAGCAGACGCCGGCGGACCTCCAGCCGGGGCGCGCAGCGTTCCACCTGGCGGCGCAGCGTGTGGCGCAGAGCGTGATCGAGCAGGTTGAAGTCTCTAGCGTGTGAACTCATAAGCCATCTCGGGCGAGAGCGCGGTCCCCTCCAGTTGCTGCCGGAGGTTCTCCCGGGCATAGTACAGGCGCGATTTCACCGTGCCGACCGGGCATTTCAGGATTTCGGCGATCTCGATCAGGCTGAGATCGTTGAGGTAATGGAGGATGACCACCACGCGCTGGTTGAACGGCAGGCCGTCGATGGCGCGCTGCATTGTGGCCCGGTCGTCGTGCTGCTCGGCCGCCGGCTCCGGATGGTGCCTGGCGGGGCCGATCAGTTTCTCCAGGAACTCGTCCAGCGGGGCGAGCCAGCGCCGGCGCGAGAACCAGGTGTAACTCAAGTTAATGGTCACGCGGTAGAGCCAGGGCGCCAGCGGCAACTCCGGCTTGACGCTGGCCGCGTAGGCGTGCAACCGCAGGAAAACTTCCTGCAAAATATCCTCGGCCACGTCCGGGTCACGCAGGATGGCGAGCGCGGTGCGATAGACCACCAGCCGGTAGCGGTCGTAGAGCTCACCGAGGGCGTCGAGGTCGCCGGCCTGCAATCGCAAGATCAGGGGAGCGTCGCCTTGGATGGGGTTCATGTAGTTGCCATGAGAAGAGGGCTCTACTCCCTAACTACCGGATCGGGACCCTCAAGGTTCAATTTCATTCGAGCTTCGTAACGGCGTAACGGCCAGCCCATTCAATTGGACGGCCTCTATGGCCGTTCGTGGTTCGACCGGCCGCCACGAACGGGAATGCCTGAGCGACTACCGGGGTTCAAAACTGTCCGGCCACACCGCTCGATTTATGTCCATATCATCCCCCCTTTCATTATCAGGCCGGTCGGGTAGAGAGTCAACGACGAGAGCCGGCGGCCAATGTCTCGGCCACCTCGGCCAGCCAGCGCCTGTCCTCGTCCGTCAGCGTCAACTTCAGTAACAGGTCGGGGCGGCGCAGGAACGTCCGGCGCAGGGCCTCCCGCCGGCGCCAGCGCGCCACGCGCTCGTGGTCGCCGCTCAGCAGGGCCTCGGGCACCGTCCAGCCCCGGAACTCCGGCGGGCGCGTGTAGTGCGGGTACTCCAGCAGGCCGGACATGAACGAGTCGTCCTCGGCGCCGGTGGGATCGCCCAGCGCGCCGGGCAGGAGCCGCGTCACGGCATCCACGATCACCAGCGCGCCCAGCTCGCCGCCCGTCAGCACGTAATCGCCGATCGAGATCTCGTCCGTCGCCAGGTGTTCGCGGATACGCTCGTCGAAGCCCTCGTAACGGCCGCAAATCAGGGCGATCTGCTCGCGCCGGGCCAGTTCCCGGGCGACCGCCTGGGTGAAGGGGCGGCCTTGCGGGGTGAGGAGAATAATGGGGACCGCGACGGGAGAGGGGGGACCCGAAGCGGCCGCCTCCCGCCGCTGTGCCCCCATCCCCAAGACCGACTCCACCGCCGCGAAGACCGGCTCCGGCTTCAGGACCATGCCGCCGCCGCCGCCGTACGGCAGGTCGTCGGTGATGTGGTGCTTATCCAGCGTATAGTCGCGGATGTTGTGCACGCCGACGCTCACCAGCCCGGCCGCCTGGGCGCGCTTGAGGATCGACTCCTGCAGGTAGGCGGCGCAGATTTCGGGGAAGAGGGTGAAAATGTCGAAGCGCATAACGCTATTCTATCAAGTTGGAGGCGCCTTCGGATAAGAGTACAATTCTGGCCGATGCGACCCCTGATCCTGGCTTCCGCCTCGCCTCGCCGCCGGCAGCTCCTGGCGCTGGGCGGCTGGGCCTTCGACGTGCGCGCCGTGGACGCCGACGAGACGCCGCTGCCCGGCGAAGCGCCGGAGGCCTTCGTGCGCCGGATGAGCGAGACCAAGGCCCGCCTGGCCGCGCAGACGCTGAACGGCGCGGCGCCCGGCAGTTTGATCCTGGCCAGCGACACGACCGTGGTGCTCGACGGCCAGCTCCTCAACAAGCCGGCCGATGCGCCCGAGGCCGCCGCGATGCTCGCCCGCCTGCGCGGCCGTGACCACATCGTGCTCACCGCGATCACGGTCCTGGACACGGCCGACGGCGCCGCCTACACCGACCTGGCGCGTTCGCGCGTGCCGATGCGCGCTTACAGCGACGCCGAGATCGCGGCCTATGTCGCCACCGGCGACCCGCTGGACAAGGCCGGCGCTTACGCCATCCAGCATCCGGATTTCCAGCCCGTGGACCGCGCCCGGTTCACCGACTGTTTCGCCAATGTCATGGGCCTGCCGCTCTGCCACCTGCTCCGCCGCCTGCGCGCCCTGGCCGTGGACGCCTCCGCCGATCTGCCGGCCGAGTGCCAGCAGTTCATCCCGTATCGGTGCCCGGTGTTTGAGACGATTCTGAATGCGACGGCTTGACCATGCTCAAGGCTCACTTCACACATCCAGGCGGCTGAGTCAATGGCGCCTGGTGCAGTCTGCCCTGGGCCTGCTTCTCGCCGCCTGCGCCTCGCTCCAGCCCGCCGCCACCCTGCCGCCGCCGCCGCCGACCGCGACGCTCGCCACGCCGGACCCGCAGGGGACGGCCGAGGCCTTTCTGGAGGCCTGGGAGCGCGGCGACTACGCCGGCATGTACTCGCTGCTCTCGCCGCTCAGCCGGGATGCCGTCAGCCTGGCCGACTTCCAGGCGCGCTATCAAGAACTGGCCGACGTGGCCGGCCTGACCGGGGTGACGGCGCAGAGCCTGAACGCGCTGAAGAGCGGGAGCCGCGCCATGGTGCTGTTCGAGGTGTCGCTGCGCTCGGCCTTCTTCGGCGATATCACGCGCAAGATCGAGATGCCGCTCGTCTACACCGACGGGCTCTGGACGGTCTCGTGGACCGACGGCCTGATCCTGCCGGAGATGGCCGGCGGCGGCCGGCCGGTGGCGCAGGGTTCCTGGCCGGCTCGCGCCAACATCTACGACCGCAACGGTCTGGGCCTGGCCGTGCAGGGCGAAGCGGTGGCCGTGGGGGTCCAGCCCGGCCTGATCCAGGATGAGGGCGCCGTCCTCAATGCGCTCTCGAACCTGCTCGGACAGCGCCCGGAGGCCATCCGGGCCAGATACGCCGAGGCGCGGCCGGACTGGTATGTGCCCATCGGCGAGGCCGCGACCGCGGATGTCCAGGCCAACCTCAGCACGCTCTCCAGCCTGTCCGGCGTCATCCTGCGCACGTACTCCACGCGCTTCTACCCGCTGGGCGGCGTCGCGCCGCAGGTGATCGGCTATATGCGCGCCATCCCGCCGGAAACCCTGGCGGATTACCAGGCGCGCGGCTATACCGGCGATGAGCGGGTGGGCAGCGCCGGGCTGGAGGCGTGGGGCGAGGCTTACCTGGCCGGCGCGCGCGGCGGCACGCTGAGCGTGATGTTCTCGGATGGCCGCGTGTCGCGGCTCGCCGAGCGTCAGCGCCAGCCCGCCCAGGCCGTCACCGCCACGCTGGACCGGCCGCTGCAACTGGCCGCCCAGCAGGCGCTGCACGGCTTCCGCGGCGCCATCGTCATCCTGGACCCGGCCACCGGCGCGGTGCTGGCCATGGCGTCCAGCCCGTCGTTCGATCCGAACCTGTTCGATCCCACGAACCCCCACAGCGCGCAGCTGGCCGAGGTGCTGGCCGATCCGGCCGACCCGCTCCTCAACCGCGCGACACAGGGCGTCTACCCGCCCGGTTCCATCTTCAAAATCCCGGTGATGGGCGCCGCCCTGCTCTCCGGCCTGTACACGCGCGAGACGGTCCTCAACTGCGGCAACACCTGGGACACTCTGGGCCCGGAGGCCATCAAGTACAACTGGACCTTCGGCACCAACATCCGGCCGCCCGGCCGCATCAACCTGGTCCAGGCCCTGCAGACCTCCTGCAACCCGTACTTCTACACCATCGCCTACGACCTGGACCAGGTCAACCCGGATTTCCTGCCTCAGGTGGCGCGGCAGTTCGGGTTTGGCGCGCCCACCCGGATCGGCCAGGTGGCCGAGGCGGCCGGCCTGATCCCGGACCCGGCCTGGAAGCTGGCGACCTATAACGACGCCTGGCGTCCGGGCGACAGCGTCAACATGGGGATCGGCCAGGGCTATGTGCTGGTCACGCCGTTGCAGGTGGCGCAGATGATGGCGGCGGTGCGCAACGGCGGCGTGCTCTATCGGCCGCAACTGGTGCTCAAGATCGCGCCGCCGGGCGGCGAGCCGACTTATACCCTCAAGCCGGTCGTCAACGGGCGCCTCCCCGTCACCCCGGAGCAACTCCAGGCCATCCGCGACGGGCTGCGCGCCGTCACCAGCGAGGCCGGCGGCACCGCCCGGCACCGTTTCCTCAACCTGGGGGTCGCCGTGGCCGGCAAGACCGGCTCGGCCCAGAACAGCGCCGGGCTGCCGCATTCCTGGTTCGCGGGCTACACCGAGGCGGACCGACCCGATAAACCCGACATCGTCATCGTCGTGCTGATCGAGAACGGCGGCGAAGGCTCAGAGGTGGCCGCGCCGATCTTCCGGAGGCTGGTGGAGTTGTACTTCTTCGGCCGCGCCCAGACCCTGTTGCCCTGGGAGACCGATTTCGGTGTGACCGGGAGCCCGGCGCCGACTCCTGCGGCCACACCGTGACCATCGGAAACGCTTATCGTATCTAGCCGATTCGTCTTCTACCAACCATTTATCAACCTTTGCCAACCTTTGGGCTCCACACACTCTGGCATCATCCTCAAAGCGCAAAGCGGCTTTTTCACCGTCCTAACCGACTCCGGCTTGACGGTGGTCAGCCAATTGCGGGGACGGCTCAAGCAGAAGCGGCAGCAGGCCGATCTGGCCACGATTGGGGACCGCGTCACCCTGACCATCCAACCTGACGGCAAGGGCATGATCGAAGCCGTGGCGCCCCGCCAGCGCGTGCTGGCGCGCCGCGCGCCGACCGGGCACGGGCGCTCCGGCCAGCGTGACGCGGCCCAGGAAAAGGCGCAGGTCATCATCGCGAACCCGGACCAGGCCGTGTTCGTATTCGCCTGCGCCCAGCCGTCGCCGCGCCTGGGCGCGCTGGACCGTTATCTGGTGATGGCCGAGGCCGCCGGGCTGCCGGCCCTGATCTGCGCCAACAAGGCCGACCTGATGGCGCGCGATCAGGCGGACAGGTGGTTCGGCCTGTACCCGCCGCTTGGGTACACGGTGATCTATACGTCGGCGCGCACGGGCCAGGGCCTGGACGAGTTGCGTGAGCGGCTGCGCGGCCGGCTCTCGGTGCTGGCCGGGCCGTCCGGCGTCGGCAAGTCGAGCCTGTTGAACGCGCTCCAGCCCGGCCTGGGTCTGCGCGCCCAGACGGTTTCGCCGACGACGCACAAAGGCCGGCACACTACGGTCTATCCGGAGCTCCTGCCCCTGGACACGGGCGGTTTCGTGGCCGACACGCCCGGGATGCGCGCCCTGGCGCTCTGGGATATCGAGCCGGAGGAGCTGGACGGTTACTTTGTGGAGTTCAAACCGATTGTGGCCGAGTGCGAATTCCGTGACTGCACCCACTTGAGCGAGCCCGGCTGCGCCATTCGCCGGGCGGTGGCGGCCGGGCGGATCAGTCGCTCCCGGTACGACAGTTATTGCCGGATGAGGCGAGGTGAGGTATAACCCGCAGTCCGGCGACTGGGAAAAGGGAAAATAGGGTGCATAAGAAGTGCCAGAAACCTCTAGAAAAGTTGGAAATCGGTAGTATAATGGTCCTATCCTCAATATGATTATGGACAACTTCCGTCCTGAGGGGACGCCGATGTGCACTTCCAGGCTTGTCATCAGGAGCGTTCTGAGCTTGCTCGTCGCGCTCAGCCTCATCGGCGCGCCAACCGCCGCGGCCCAGACCCCGGCCCCAGTCGATTTTGAGTATTATTCCGAAACCGGCCACAACGTCACGGAACCCTTCCTGACGTTCCTCCGCACGACGGGAGGCGTAGCCCGGTATGGCTACCCCATCACCGAAGCTTACCCCGACCCGAAGAGCGGGCTGCTCATCCAGTATTTCCAGCGAGCGCGCCTGGAATGGCATCCCGGCAACCCGGATCCCTACAAGATCCAGCTCGGTCTGCTGGGCGACGACCTCGGCAAACGCGAGCCTCCCATCCTGGTCACCCAGATCCCGCCGGCCTCCGATCCCAGTTGCCACTACTTCGCCGAAACCGGGCACACCGCCTGCCACAAATTCCTGGACTACTGGAAGACGAACGGCGGCCTGGACCAGTTCGGCTTCCCGATCTCCGAACCCAAAATCGAAAACGGCCGCATCGTCCAGTACTTCCAGCGAGCGCGCCTGGAATGGCACCCCGAGAAACCGGAGTCCCTGCGCGTGCAGCCGGCCCTGCTGGGCAGCATTTACTACGAGTTCGCCAAACTCGACCCCGGCCGCCTGCGCCCGGTCGCGCCGATCTCGGGCCGGCCGGTGGTGGTGGGCCTGAACGCGCGCGGCACCGTGGCCAACGGCGTGATCGCCCGCGGCGCGACCCAGACCGCTTACGTCTGGGTCACCGATCAGTTGGGCAATCCGCTGAGCGGCGCCGCCGTCAACCTGATCGTCCATTACCCGTCCGGCAATCAGTCGTTCAGCATGCTGCCGACCAACAGCCAGGGCACCACGTCGGTGACTTTCCCGGCCGGCAAGTTCGCGCCCGGCACTCTGATCTCGATGGAGTTCATGGTCAACTACCTCGGCCTGAGCAAGACCACGCGCAGCAGTTATCTCTTGTGGTTCAATTGACGCCCCCTGCCCGGCAAGGCCCGCCGACCCGCGGGCCTTTTTATTTGGGCAGGCCCCCTCACCCGGCGACCCGTTATAATCACACGCAATGTCCTCCGCCGGAGAGCACGCATGAGCGCACCGCTGACCCTCCTCTTCCTGACCAGCGACGTCAAGGGTTTCCCCGCCATCCGCGAGGCCAAACGCCAGGGCTGCCGCACGCTCCTGGTGGGGCGGCTGAAGGACCAGCACGCCGCCTGGCCGCGCGAGAGCCTGGACGAAACCTTCTTCATGCCCGATTTGAGCGACCGCCGGGCGTTGACCAATGCGGTCAGCTACCTGGCCCGGACGCGCCAGATTGATCACATCTTCCCGCTGGACGATTTCGAGGTGGTGACGGCGGCGGTGCTGCGCGAACACCTGCGCCTGCCCGGCCTGGGCGTCTCGCTGGCCCAGCACTTCCGCGACAAGCTGGCGATGCGCCAGGTGGCTCAGGCCGGCGGCGTCCGCGTGCCGGCGTTCACGCCGGTGTTCAACTATGACCGCCTGCGCGATTACCTGGCCCGCGTCCCCGGCCCCTGGCTGCTCAAGCCGCGCTCCGAGGCCAGCGCCATGGGCATCCGCAAGCTCGAGCGCCCGGACGAGCTGTGGCCCGCCCTCGACCTGCTCGGCGACGAGCAATCCCACTTCGTGCTCGAGCAATACCTGCCCGGCGACGTCTTTCATGTGGACAGCCTGGTGGACGACGGCCGGCCGGTGTTCGCCATCGCCAGCCAGTACGGCCGCCCGCCGCTCGACGTGTACCAGGGCGGCGGCGTGTTCGTCACCCGCACGCTCGACCGCGCCGCGCCGGAGGCCCAGGCCCTGCTGGACATGAACGCGGCCACGCTGCGCGCGCTCGGCCTGCCGCACGGCGCCGCGCACGCCGAGTTCCTGCGCGCCCACGCCGACGGCCAGTTCTACTTCATCGAGTGCGCGGCCCGCGTCGGCGGCGCCAACATCGCCGAAGCGGTGGAGTTCGCCGCCGGCCTCAACCTGTGGGCGGAGTGGGCGCGCCTGGAGATTGCCCATCTGCGCGGCGAGCCCTATCGGCTGCCGGAGACGCGCGCCGGCTACGCGGCCGTGATAAACTGCCTGGCCCAGCAGGAATGGCCGGACCTGTCCGGCTACAACGACCCGGAGGTCGTCTGGAAGCTGGACAAGCCCTACCACGCCGGCCTGATCCTGGCCTCGCCCGACCCGGCCCGCCTCACGGCCCTGGTGGACGACTACGCCCGGCGCTTCAGCCGCGACTTCCTGGCCGTGCTGCCGCCGCTGGCCAAACTCGAGGACTGATCACACCGGTTTATAACGCCTGCGCCCTCCCCCCTGGCGGAAGACTCGGCTAGACTCTGCGCCTATACCGAATTCCGCTTGCGTTGACGTCACCCCGGCGCAAGCCGGGGTCCAGGTCCCGCCCAAATTCGCTGGATTCCGGCCTTCGCCGGAATGACATGCCGTAAACCAAATCGGCAATCACTCCAGAATCGTGGTGACCCAGAAACGCGCCTCCCGCCGAGTGGAGAGGAGATTGTGGCTCACCCGAACCCCGACGATCCCCGCGCCCTGCGCGCCCAACTGGCCGAATGCCGGGCCAAAATCGCCAGCCTGGAGCGCATCAACCAGCAGTTGGTCGAAGCCCAGATGAAAATGGGCTCGCTCAGCTACGAGCGCCTGTCCACCAAGGTCGTGGCCCTGGAGGCGCGCCTGGAGGACAGCCAGGCCAGGCTGGAGCGCACCCAACGCCGCCTGGCCGAGCGCGAGGCGGCGCTGGCGCAGATGGCGGAGAGGCTGGCGCAGGCTCAATCGGCGGACCGGCCCCAGGCCGACGACGCCGAGCGCGACGCGCTCCACGCTCAGCTGGCGGCGGCCGCCGCCCAGGCCCAGGCCCACGAACAGCGCGCCGCCGAACTGACGCGCCGGCTCGACGCCCTCGAGGCGGAGGCGCGCAGCCGGGAGGCCGAACTGTTGGGCCTGCGGCAGACGCTGGCCGACGAGCGGGCCGCCGCCGAACGCCGGGCCGTCGAGCATGAGGCGGCTCTCGCCCAACTGGCCCAACACCTGGCCGAGGCGCGTCAACTGGAAACCGAGCTCACCCACCGCCTGGCCGAACAGGCCCTGGAACTCGAACGGCGCGAGGGCGAGGCCCGGACGCGGCTGGACGCGCTGGGCGCTCAACTGGCCGAGGCCGAGCAGGCCGCCGCCGAACAGGCCCGCGCCCTGGCCGAGGCGCAGGCGCGCGCCGCGCAGCTCCTGGCCGAACGGGAGGCGGCGCGCTCCCAGGTCCAGGCCGCCGAGGCCCGCCAGGCGGAACTGACGGCGGCCCTGGCCCGGCAGCAAGCGGAACTCGAAGACAGCGCCGCCCGGCAGGCCGACGCGGTGCGCGCCGCCGCCGACCATGAGGCCAGCGCCCGGCGACTGATGGAACAGCTGGATCAGGCTCAAAAGGAAATCGCTCAGCTCCGGCGTCAGGCCGCCGAGCAGGCGGACGCCCTGGCGGCCGCCGTCGAAGGCCGCCGTGATGCCGAACAGCAGGCGCACACGCTCCGGGGCGAGGTCGACGCGCTGCGCGAGCGCGCCCGGCAGGCCGAGCGCCTGACCTCGGACCATGACGGCGCCGTCGCCGAGCTGCGTGGCCGCCTGGCCGACGCGCAGGACGAGGCGCGGCAGCAGGCCGCCAGGTGGCAGGCCCAGGTCGCCGACCTCGAGCGCCGCGAAGCGGACCTGGCCCGGCGCCTGGCCGAAGCCGAGGCGGCAGCCCGGCAGCAGGCCGCCCTCGGGCAGCGTGAACGCGAGCAACTGCAGGGCCAGCTCGCGGAGGCTGAGGCGGCCCGGGTCTCACTGGCCGGACGCCTCGAGCAAGCCGAGGCCGAAGGGCAGCGCCAGGCGGCGGTGCTGCAGGCCCGCCTGGACGCCGCGCTGGCTGAACGCGCTGCGGCCGAGGACCGGGCGGCGCAGCAGGCGGCCGCCGTGACGGACCTCGCGCGCCGCCTGGCCGAGGCGGAGGGTCGGGAGACGCAGCATCGCCTGGAAGCGGATGACCTTCACACGCGCCTGGCCCAGGCCGAACATCTGGCCGCGGAACGCGCGCAGGTTCTGACCGGACTGGAGGCCGAGGCCGCCCAGGCGCGCGACCAGGCCCGCGCGCTCGCGACGCAACTGCAGGCCAGCCTGAAGGCGCAGGCCGAACGGGAAGCCGAGGTCGCCCGGCTCTCACAAAAACTGGACGCCGCGTTGGCGGCCAGCGCGGCCCCGCCGGCGCCCTCGCGCGGGCCCCAGAACGGCAAACGTCAGCCCAGGACCACAAAAACCCCGGCCAGGCCGGCCCGCGCCAAGACGCCGCCGGCCAAACCCGCCAAAGCCAGGCGCCGCCGTTGAGCGCCGGCGCAAAAGCGAAGAGGCCCGCCGCGCGGCGGGCCTCTTGTGTATTGAGGGTCAGCTGTGAAAACCGATCCGGCTCACGGGCTGCGGACGATACGGCCGTCCACGACCGGCCCAACCGGCGAGTTCGCCGCCACATAGTCGATGGCGATCTGAAGCAGGTCATCGCCCGGGTTCTGGACGTTCGCGCCCTGGCTGAGCATCGTGTAGCCGTCGCCGCCGCCGAACATGAAGTCATTGGTGACCAGGCGCACGGTGTCGTTCGGGCCGATGGGCGTCAACGCGCCGTTGACGCCGTCCGGCGCCCGCCACATGCCGGTCACCACCGGCGTCGCGCCGTTGCAGGTGTAGGTGACGACCAGGCCTGAGACCTGTGGGAAGCGGCCGGTGGCGATCTGCGGGTTGCAGACCGGCGAGAAGCCGTTCAGGAACGCCGCTTCCAGCTGGGCGCCGGTGTAGGTGGCGATGACCGTCCGATTGCCGAACGGCAACACCGCGAACATCTCGCCCCAGGTGATCTCACAGGCCCCCTCGTTGGCGCCGGGCGGCAGGCAGTTCAGGTCGGCGCGCAAGCCGCCGGAGTTGGTCAGGGCCGCGTCGATGCCGGGGTAGTAGCCGCGCATCGCATCGGCGACCATGTTGCCCATAGCGGACTCGTTCAGGCGCGTCGGGTCACGCTTGATATCGAACTGCTGCGTGCCGATGACCTGGTTGCGCAGCACGGCGGTGTCGGCGTTGGCTTGATCTACGATGGCCTTGACGTCGGCGCGCTGGGCCACGCCCAGGACCGGGGCCAGGCGCGAGGCGCCGCCCGCCCAGAGCACATCGCCGCCCGCCACCACCATCTGGATCACGGAGTAGGAGGCGCCGGCGTTGATGCCTTCGGTCACCAGGATGTCGCCGACCATCAGGTTGGAGATGCGGTGGGTGTGCCCGGCCACGATCACATCCACGGTCGTGTCCTGGATCCCTTCAGCGATGGCGACGATCGGGCCATCCCACGGGACAGCCGGCTGGTTGCCGACGGCGTTCCGGCCGTTGCTGCTGCCCTCATGGATCAGGACCACCTGGATCACCACGCCCTGCGCCCGCAGCCGGGCCGACTCGGCGCGGATGGTATCCACGGCCGGCAGGAACTTCAGGCCGGCGGTCGCGCCCGGTTTCACCAGCTCGGGGGTGCTCTCCAGGCCGATACCGATGACGCCGACGCGCAGGCCGTTCCACTCGAAGACATGGGTGCCCTGAACCCAATCCGGGTTCAGGCCGGTGACCGCATCCACGATATTGGCGCCCAGGAACGGGAAGTTCGCGCGGGCCTGGTGCATGAGCAGGCGGTCCAGGCCGTAGTCGAACTCGTGGTTGCCGTACGAGGTGGCGTCCAGGCCCCAGGCGTTCTCGACATCGATGGTGGGCGTGTCCTGCAGCAGGCCGGAGTTGGCGGGCGTCGCCCCAACGTTGTCGCCGCCCGCGAAGAGCAGCGCGCCGCCGGGGAACTGCGCGGCCTCCTCATCAAAGCGCGTCGCCAGGAAGGCGGCGCCGCCCACCTGGATATTGCGGCCGTCATAGCTGAACGTCGTCGGGTCGAGCTGGCCGTGATAGTCGTTCAGGCCGATGATGGGCAGGAGCTGGAGCTGCTGCCCGCGCAGCAGGTCCAGGCGGACGACGCCCTGGGAATGCTGGGGCAGGGGGACGCCCAGCAGGAACGCCAGGGTCGGCGCCAGGTCGATGGTGCGCAGGCCGGCGTACTCGCCGCGGCGGATAGGCGGCCCGGCGGCGATGAAGGCCGCGCGCATGTTGACGTTGGCGTCCAGGTTTTGCACATCCGGCACGTAACCGTGCTGGCCGAAGAAAGCCGAGAGCGCCACCAGGGTGCCCGGCGTGGCGGCGTCGAACTGATACGGCGGATAGGCAAAGGCCACCACGTCGCCGGTGCGGGTCGGGTGGGCCATGTCGGCCGTGCTGTCCGGCCCGTTGGGGATGTAGCGCGCCTCGGCCTTGGTGTAAACGCGGTCGATGACGGTCCAGCCTTCGGGTTGGCCGTCTTGCGTCCAGTCGTTCGGATCGCTCAGGGCCTGGAAGGCGGCCTTGATCATGGCCACAGTCGCGGCTTCCTCGGCGGCCGGCACCTGCTGAAGGGTGTTGGGCGCGGGCGCCGGGTCGCGGCCGGCCAGGTTGAGGTAGATCTGCACCGTGCCGCCGGCCCAGCAGGCCTTGGCCTTGCCGATGGTCTCGCCGGCGGCCAGACGGCAGTTGGAGGTCTGTGGCCGGGACAGCAGGCCCAAATCCACCAGGACCTTGCTGGCGTCGATGGCCAGGAACTGCGGCGCGAAGCCGTGGTCGGACGAGATGAACGCCGTGGTGGTGCGCGGCATCAGCGAGCGCGCCAGGGCCAGGGTCGCCTCGGCGCCCTGGTACGCGCGCTGGATGAACCCGGTGCGCGCCGCCACACGGCCGTCGGGCGTGCCGTTCACCTGGACGTCGTCGTAGGCCGGGTTGGCCTGGCCGTTGGGCAGAGTCGGCGTGATCAGGCCCAGAAACTGGTGCTGGAACTCGTCGGTGACCGGGTAACCCAGCAACAGCAGGTCCGGGTTGTACTTCTTCAGGATGTAACGGATGAGCGGATAGTGGCCGGTCTCCCAGTACAGGCCCTGCTCGACGTAGGTTTCTTCGCTGACGATGCCGGCTTCCAGGATCGCAAAGTCGCCGGCCGTTGAGGTGGGGAATTTCTGGGCCACGTACTCGGCGAAGTCGCCCGTGAAGCCAGGCTCGCCGGGCCAGGTGGGCCAGGTGGCGTTGGCGCGTGTGACCGAAGTGTGGAACAGGCGCACACGGGACAGGTCGTGGTTCAGTTCTTCGACCTTGAGGAGCATCCCGCCCGTCAGGCCGTTGAGCGCGCCGCCGCTGATGGTGACTTTGACGTCCGCCCATTGGCCGCGCCGCAGCGTGGCGACGGCGTTGCCGCCATCCTTGGTGAAGGAGAACAGGACGCGGGTGTAGTTAACCTTTTTATCGTTAGTCGGGTCGAAGATATAGGCGTTCAGGCCATACTTGTCGGTCCCAAAATCCAGCACGCGCAGGCGCATCTCTTTGGGCGGGCTGTAGGATTGGGGGACGTTGGTCCAGCCAGTGGCATCGGCCGGCGCGGCGCCCGGGAAGGGGGCCTGGCCGGCATAACCGGCCGGGTGGTCAAATTGCAGACCAAACGCGGCGATGAAAGCCGCGCTGTCGCCGGGGTCGATATAGTTGGTGGCCACGCCGCGGCCCGAGAGGAAGCTGCGGTAGTCAATCGTCGGCCCGGCAATCGTGCCGCTGCGGCCGCCGGCCCACTCGATCTGGGCGACCTTCTTGCCGCCGCGCTCGGCGGCCTGGGCCAGGGTCTCGGCCTGGAGCACGCCGGCGTCAAAGGCGGCGGTGCGATTGCCGAAAGCCTGCCCGTTGATGTGAAAGGTGTTGTTGGTGGAGCCGTGCACCGCCGGCCAGGCGCCGGTGGCCAGGCTGTACCAGCCGGCGCCGGTGTTCGGCGGCGCCTCGGTCAACAGGCCGCCGTCGGCGGCCGTGGCGCCGCGCTCCAGCAGTTCTTGCATGCCGGGCAGCAAACCCTGGGACGCATACTGCTCCACCAGGTCCTGCCTCAACCCGTCGGCGGCGAAGAAGATCACTTTGTCGACAAAGGGGCTGTCGGCGGCGGCCGGCGTGGACGCCACGGGCGCCAGGGCCAAGGCCAGGACCATCACCAGGACCGCCGCGCGTCGCAATACATTCACTGTCATCGAAGTCTCCTTGTGAGTGGGGACGTGCTCTGTCTGGCCGACAAACAAAGCTCTCTGACCGAGCGCACCTCCTTTCGCAAGTTGAAGGCCCTGAGGAGCAGGCTTGGGAATGACGATCGTTTCTTGAACAAGGCAGCCCGGACGGCCGCCACGACCCCGAGTCACAGACACACGATTCAACTTGCCGGCGCAACACCGATTCAGAGGGTTGGCCGCCGAAGCGACCATAATGCGTTTGAATTCGCTAACGCTGGACTGCACTCCCATTATTGAGCATTAGCCATGCAAGTCAAGTCAATATTTTTTGAGTTTGGCCGCGTCCATTCTTGAGCTGATGCTGGCCCTCCAACCATAAACACAGCAAGTTAGAGGTCAACCGGCCGACGGGGCGCCTTCGGGCTTTTGGGCTGACCCGTCCGCCTGTCAGACACCCATCACCGACGTCATACCGGCGAAAGCCGGCCTCCAGGAGCAGAAGCTCGCAGAACAGCGGGAGCTTCCGGGCCCCGGCCTTTGCCGGGGCGACGGTGGCAATGGTTACGCCCAGGCGCGGCGGCCTGGAGATTGACCCCCAGCGGCGAAGGCACCCGGCCGGCGTTGCCCGTTGCCGACGCTGCGCCGGGCGACTATAATCACCGCGACGTGGTTTCCACGTTTTCCTATCCTCATTCTCTAGGGCCCCTGTGTGGCTCGAAAGGAATCCCCCATGTCCAAGAAACTGAATGACCCCTTTGGCGCGCGGGCGCGGCTGAGCACAGCCGGGCTGCAAACCGCCGACGGCGAGTACTTCCTGTACCGTCTCGGCCGGCTGGCCGAGACCAGCGTCGCCCCGGACCTGGAGCGCCTGCCCGTCTCCATCCGCATCCTGCTGGAGTCCGTGCTGCGCAACTGCGACGGCTACCTGGTGACGGAAGATGACGTGAAACGTCTGGCCGCCTGGTCCCCCCACCCCGCCTCCGCCGGCGGGGGAGGCGAGGCGGGGGAGATCCCGTTCCTCCCGGCCCGCGTCGTGATGCAGGACTTCACCGGCGTGCCCTGCGTGGTGGACCTGGCCGCGATGCGCGACGCCGTCCAGCGGCTGGGCGGCGATCCGAAGAAGATCAATCCGCTGGTGCCGGTGGACCTGGTGATCGACCACTCGGTGCAGGTGGACTACTTCGGCAGCGAGCTGGCCCTGCTGCGCAACGCCCAGCTCGAGTTCGAGCGCAACCGCGAACGTTACGAGTTCCTGCGCTGGGGCGCGCAGGCGTTTCAGAATCTGCGCGTCGTCCCGCCCGCCACCGGCATCGTCCACCAGGTGAACCTGGAATACCTGGCCCAGGGCGTCCTGAGCCGGCCGGAGGCCGGCGGGCGCGTGCTCTTCCCGGATACCCTGGTCGGCACCGACTCGCACACGACGATGATCAACGGCCTGGGCGTCCTGGGCTGGGGCGTGGGCGGCATCGAGGCCGAGGCCGTGATGCTCGGCCAGCCGCTCTACATGGTCATGCCGCAGGTCATCGGCTTCAAGCTGCGCGGCCAGCTGCGCGACGGCGTCACCGCCACCGACCTGGTGCTGACGGTCACCCAGATGCTGCGCCGGAAGGGCGTGGTCGATAAGTTCGTGGAATTCTACGGCGCCGGCCTGTCGTCCATGAGCCTGCCGGACCGGGCCACCCTCGCCAACATGGCGCCGGAGTACGGCGCCACCTGCGGCTTCTTCCCGGTGGACGACGAGACCCTGCGCTACCTGCGCCGCACCGGCCGCGCGGCTTCGGCCGACTTGCTGGAGCGCTACGCCAAGGAGCAGGGGTTGTTCCGCACCGACCAGACGCCGGACCCGGTCTTCACCGACACGCTCGAGCTGAACCTGGCCGACGTCGAGCCGAGCCTGGCCGGCCCGAAGCGCCCGCAGGACCGCGTGGCCATGAAGGACCTCAAGACCGCGTTCCGCAAGGCGCTGAATGCGCCCGTGAAGGAGCGCGGCTTTGGGCTGCCGGAGAGCGAGCTGCAGAAGACGGTTGCGTTGGGCGACGGGCCGGCCGCCATGGCGCACGGCTCCGTCGTCATCGCCGCCATCACCTCCTGCACCAACACCAGCAACCCGAGCGTGATGCTGGGCGCGGGCCTGGTGGCCAAGAAGGCGGTGGAGAAGGGCCTGACGGTCAAGCCGTACGTCAAGACCAGTCTGGCGCCCGGCTCCAAGGTCGTCACCGAATACCTGAAGAAATCCGGCACCCTGCCCTACCTCGAGCAGCTCGGCTTCCACGTGGCCGCGTACGGCTGCACCACCTGCATCGGCAACAGCGGCCCCCTGCCGGAGGCGGTGGCCAAAGCGGTGGCCGACGGCAACCTGGTGGCCAGCGCCGTGATCTCCGGCAACCGCAACTTCGAGGGCCGCGTCCACCCGCAGGTGAAGGCCAACTTCCTGGCCTCGCCGCCGCTGGTGGTAGCCTACGCCCTGGCCGGCACCGTCGACATCGACCTGGCGACCGAGCCGCTCGGGATCGGCCGGGATGGGGAGCCCGTCTACCTGCGCGACCTGTGGCCGAGCCAGCAGGAGATCCTGGACACGGTCGCGGCGTCCATCGACCCCGCGATGTTCGCGCGCAGCTACGGCAACGTCTTCGACGGCAACCCGGACTGGAACGCCATCCCGGTCAGCGGCGGGGAGTTATACGGCTGGAATGAGGCGTCCACATACATTCAGCGCCCCCCCTTCTTCGAGAACCTGAGGCTGGAGCTTGAGCCGCTGCGCGAGATCCGCGGCGCGCGCGTGCTCGGCCTGTTCGGCGACAGCATCACCACCGACCACATCTCGCCGGCCGGCAACATCGCCAAGGACTCGCCCGCCGGCCGCTACCTGATCGAGCGCGGCGTGCCGCCCAAGGACTTCAACCAGTATGGGACGCGGCGCGGCAACGACCGGATCATGACGCGCGGCACGTTCGCCAACATCCGCCTGAAGAATCTGCTGCTCGGCGGCGAGGAGGGCGGCTACACGCTCTACTTCAGCCAGCCCTACCTGGGCGCCACCGGCCCGCTGGCCCCGGCCGCAGAGAAGATGAGCATCTACGACGCCGCCATGCGGTACCGGGCGGCCGGCGTGCCGCTGATCGTGCTGGCCGGCAAGGAGTACGGCACCGGCTCGTCGCGCGACTGGGCCGCCAAGGGCACGCTGCTGCTGGGCGTGAAGGCCGTCATCGCCGAGAGCTTCGAGCGCATCCATCGCAGCAACCTGATCGGCATGGGCGTGCTGCCGCTGGTCTTCAAGCCGGGCGAGAACCGCGAAACGCTCGGCCTTTCCGGCCAGGAAATCTTCGACATCCCCGAACTTTCCGACGGGCTGCGGCCGCAGCAGGACATTCGGGTCGTCGCCACGGACCCGACCAGCGGCACGCGCAAGGAATTCATCACGACCTGCCGCGTGGATACGCCGGTAGAGGTCGAGTACTACCGAAACGGCGGCGTGCTGCACGCCGTTCTGCGCAAGCTGCTGAGCAGCTAGCCCGCCATTCAGCCTCCGGACGAAAGCACGCTGCCGGGTCGAACGACATCGCGCGACCCGGCAGCGTTGGTTCCCATTTTCTTTGCGGAAATGTTCGGGCGATCACGCCTGCTAACGGGTGCCCGATCCCGGAGCCGCCGCCATCGACTGCGTCGAGTTGTTCGCGAGCGTCGCGGCCGACATGCTGACGGGCGCCGTCTCCATGGCCCGGGGCTTGAGCAGCCGATCCTTCATCAGGCGGCCGACCTTGAACTTGACGGTGCGCTTGCCCGGAACGTGGACCTTCTCCATGGTCTTGGGGTTCTGGGCCTGTCGCGGCTTGCGGTCCTTCAGCTCAAAGACACCGAAGTCTCGAAACTCCAGCCGGTTACCGAGACCCAGCTCGGTGATGATTTCGTCCAGGAACGTCTGAACGATCCGCTTGACGATGACGCGTTTCTGACCGGACTGATCCGCGATGCGATCGACCAAATCTTTCTTGGTTACCGTTTTCATTGCGTTCCCCAACCGGCCGAAGCCCTGCGTTCCACCAGAACCCTTCGTTTCAATCGCCGGCACTCGCCCATGGCCGGCCTGAAGAGATGTCCCACACGGCGAAGCGAAGTGTAAGCGGAACGCCCGAGGCGTTC
>Ga0101944_10001221_pt1 | contig 57148 bp, 28 predicted proteins | sample DewCreD2012metaG_FD_75245 | JGI IMG/M metagenome (GOLD analysis project Ga0101944, IMG submission 75245) | Hot spring sediment bacterial and archeal communities from British Columbia, Canada, to study Microbial Dark Matter (Phase II) - Dewar... ...
GTCGTCATAAAAAATATACCAGAAATTGCCGTCGAAGCCAGCGAGAATTCCCTCAAAGGAATAAACTTCTTCAATCGCGATTTCCTTTTTTCTACCATCCAATTCTTTTAACAAGTAATTTTTTAATGCTTTCCTGATTGCGTCGCTGGTCATAAACCCTCCTTTGTTGATTTGAATTATTATTTTTTTAAATTGCTAAGAACACCATATACAAACTTTGACTAATTGTCAATAAAAAATTTTACAACCGACTAGAATTTATCGCTAAATATGTTTATGGTTTTTAAACCAATAAAAAATTAAAAAGAAAAACAAAGCAAAAGAAGTAGAAATAGTCAACACGGCAAATGGGTCATAGCTGGCTATTTTTTGACTTAACCAACCGCTATAAGCCGGCCAATAATCTCTAAAAACTTTCTCCCAGCTTAAGAGAGCTAAAGATATTATAGCGTTTTTTATTTTTATTATGGTTTCCATCTAGTTTTATATTAGCACATTTTTTATTTTAATCTTCAATCAAACTAATCTGATTCTAAATTTAAAAGCCTGTTTTGGAAAAACAGGCTTAAAAATCTGATTACTATTTACAAGGTTCGACTGGTTCTGGCCGGATTGGATTGCCGTATTTAACCCATTTTCCTTTCTTACACCTCCAATTATTCTTATCAACCGCCGATTTTATTGTAAAGATAGCCAATAAAGTTAAAATAATAAGGATTATTATTATTACGGATAATTTTTTCATAATAATTTATACTTGGTTTAGCTTCCGCACGAAGCAGCTGAATTGGAGCCGCTTCCTTCGCCAAAACCAGCAGCTGGCACAGTAGTTGAAAGTTTCTGCTCGCATTCTTTAGGAGGATTATTAAATCCGGAACAAATAGTCGTTAATAGGCTTTGTGGATCACGTCCTGTGTTAGCCATTCCTCCATTAATTACTAATGTTGGCGAACCTTGGACTCCATATTTTTCATTTTCTGACTTATCTATATCAAATGGCGGATAAGGACCTCCCCATCCCTCTTTGTTATTGAATTTTTCAGTAATTTTGAATTCAGTATCTGTTTTTGCCATGCAACTCTTCAGCGCCGCGTTGTTGATTCCAGAAGAGGTTAAACAACTATCTGCCTTGGCGCTATCCTTTAAAAAACATTCTAGATATGTCCTGAGTTTGGTTGGAGATTCTTTCTGAATACAATATTGTTTGAGATTTTCATCAATTTCTTTTTTATCATGCATAGCATAGCTAACGAAATTCAAACTGAACTTAATCTTGGATCCCAAAGCTTTTAATACCGGTAAAATGCCTTTTTCAATCTGAGTTCCATAGGGACAATAACTCATAACGAATAATTTTACTTCTGGCAAATCGCTTTTAATTATTGGTTTGTTTTCCGTAACCCCAGCTGTCTTGCCTTCGTTCTCTTTGGCTTTTACGGTAATTTCTTCTATATCCATAGATTCGGGAAAAAATTTCTTTCCATCTTTAGTAAGATAGGATGTTATCTCTTGACCATCCAGTTTGACTATAATTTTATACGCTCCACTTTCTTCGGTAACATCTCCTAACTCCACTTTGCGGCCTGGAACCAGCACTTCCTTGATAAATTTTTCTGTAATTGATCTGGCTTCACTTTTTCCAATATCTGACTTTTTCCAAAAATGAAATTTACTGGTATTAACCTTGACGCTCTTGGAAAAAATTAAAAAACCGAGGGCTAACAAGATGATAGCGCCAAGAATAACTTTTTTATTCATTAGTTTTTCCTTCATTGTTTTTTTATTATGTCAAATCCGCTGTGAATGGTTATCTTTACAGTAATTTGACAGGGTTAAATTAATTATTATCGCCGATTTATAATTTTAAAACAGCTTACGCATTATATCAAACTACTTTTTTTTCTGCAACTTGCGTAATTCTCCAATTTCATCGCGAATTATGGCCGCCTTTTCAAATTCCAGATTGCGCGCCGCGTCTTTCATTTCTTTTTCCCGCTGCTTGATATAGCCTTGGATATCTTCCAAAGATTCCAATTGGGTAAAATCCCTGGTTACTTCAGGTTTCAGTTCGTGGTCAATAATAGACTGGATATTTTTCTTAATTGTTCGCGGGGTTATTTTGTGCTTTTTATTATAAGCTATCTGCAATTTTCTACGACGATTTGTTTCTGCCATAGCCCGCTTCATTGAACCGGTAATTTGGTCGGCATAAAGAATCACTTTTCCCAAAACATTCCTGGCCGCCCGGCCAATAGTTTGAATTAAAGAAGTTTCACTCCGCAAAAAGCCTTCTTTGTCCGCATCAAGTATCGCCACTAAGGAAACCTCGGGCAAATCTAAACCTTCGCGCAAAAGATTAACTCCTACTAAAACATCAAATTTGCCACGCCGTAAATTTTCCAAAATCTTGATTCGATCCAAAGTTTCCACATTGGAATGCAGATATTCTGATTTAATTTTATTTTCTCGCAAGAAATCTGAAAGATCTTCCGCCATTTTTTTTGTCAGCGTGGTAATTAAAACTCTTTCTTTGCGTTTAGCCACTTTTTTAATTTCTCCTAAAACATCTTTGACTTGACCTTTGGCCGGCTTGACGATAAGTTCCGGATCAACAAGACCAGTCGGCCTGATTATCTGCTCTACTATGCTTAAGCTTTTAACTTTTTCGTATTTTCCTGGGGTTGCCGAAGTAAATATGATTTGATTAATTTTGCTTTCAAATTCAGCAAACTTTAAGGGCCGGTTGTCAAAAGCGCTAGGCAACCGAAAACCATTTTCCACCAGTGATTTTTTTCGCGCATAATCCCCATTAAACATGCCATTAAGCTGAGGAATTGTTACGTGTGATTCATCAATTACCATTAAAAAATCTTTAGGAAAATAATCAATAAGCGTATAGGGAGCTTCGCCAGCTTTTCTGCCGGTTAAAAAACGAGAATAATTTTCAATTCCATTACAATAACCAATTTCCCGCATCATTTCAATATCTTGTTTGGTCCTACGTTCCAATCTTTCTGCTTCCAAAAGTTTTTTGTTTTGCCTTAAAAATTCCAATTGTGTTTCGAGTTCTTTTTCTATATTTTTAAGCGCTGATTCTAATAAAGGTTCCGGCGCTACAAAATGTTTAGCCGGATAAATCATAATTTTATCAAGCATCCCTAATTCTTCACCGGTTAAAAAATCATATTCAAAAATTTTGGAAATTTTTCCGCGCTTAAGCTCTATACGAGAAACTACTTCGCGGCTAGGCGACATTATTTCAATCACATCGCCGGTTGCCCGGAATTTACCGCGACTCAGCAAATCGCTGCGCAGAAATTGCATATCCACCAAATTTTTAATAATTTCTTCACGATTAGTTTTTTGTCCGATTTCCAATTCTAAACTGATCTCGCGATAATATTCCGGTGAACCCAAACCGTAGATACAAGAAACTGAAGCTACTATGACAACATCTTTGCGCGACAAAAGCGCTGTGGTTGAAGCATGGCGCAGCCGGTCAATTTCTTCATTGATCTGGGCCTCTTTTTCGATATAAGTATCCGAGGAAGCGATATAGGCCTCGGGTTGATAATAGTCATAATAAGACACAAAATACTCCACCGCGTTTTTTGGGAAAAAAGTCCGAAACTCTTGGGCCAGCTGAGCAGCTAAAGTTTTATTAGGCGCAATAACTAAAGTCGGCTTTTGGACTTTCTGGATAACGTTGGCAATCGTAAAAGTCTTGCCCGATCCGGTCACACCCAAAAGCGTCTGGAATTTTTGGCCGGACTTCAGACCTTGGGCCAGCTTATTTATGGCAACTGGTTGATCTCCATCTGGCTTGAATTTTTTGTTAAGCACAAACTTCATCGCTTTAGGTTAGCTTGTCCCGCACTGAGCCCGGCTCTGGTGCTGGGGCTTAAATTTTCCATTTAATTCAAACTTATTCTCTATATCTATTCACTATTATTATTAATATTATTAATCGATATTATTAACCAAAAAAAATTATTACATTTTTCTTGCTATAGCAAGAAAAATGTAATTTTTATTTTTTAATTATCCTGACTTCCAATTATATTTTCTAGTTTAAACCGAAGAAGTTTTTAACAGACAGATCATTTTCTATATCAGTAGCTGTTATGATTTTTAATTCATCCTCGCTAATCCTAAAAAATTTCCTGAGGGCTCCTATTTCCTTTTTAAAATCATAGGGATAAACCCAAACGCTGTCTTGTAACTTGTATATTCCGAGTTGTTTTATTTTTCCGCGAAGCGCTTCACGTTTGATTTTGTGCTTTTCACTGATATCAAATATCAGAATCCGCCATTTTCCGTCCCATTTTTTGGGTTTTTTTATTTCCAGGTCGTCAATTTGATATTTCCCGGCTTGTTTTTTACCTTTAGCCGTGAGTGAAACATAAAGCTGGCCGCCCCGGTTTTCAAAATGAATCATATCCTCTTTTTTCAAATAATCAAATGACCGCTTGTACTCTTTCGCTTTTTTCCGCCTTTTTATTTCCGCCAAGGTCAATTTGGTTATAGCCGGCAAAATACGGTATAAAAACTGGGGCGAGGTTGCCGCGATAGCCACGCCACCGGTTATGAGCAAACCCTTAAGTATCGATTTTGTCATTATCTGTTTTTTAGACATATTTTTGGATTAAACGAATAAATAATAAGCCTTTTCCATTAATATTGCATTAACAACTATAAAATATCCACCCGCTACCCATCTAGTCTAGACACTATCACATTTTTCTTGCTATAGCAAGAAAAATGTGATTTTTTTAAACTTTATCATTATTTTATTTATTATTATGAAGAAGTTATCCACAGCGGGGTTTTTTTTGGGGGGGTTCCGCAGATGTATCTTATCTGTTATAATTTGAGTTGAAGACATTAATTACAAAATTTATATTCAGTATCAAATATGAAAATAAAAAACAAAAATAGCCGGATTGCCAGCCAAGGGGGTTTTACTTTGATAGAAATTTTAATCACTATCGCCATAATTGGAATCCTCGCCAGCGTTGTTTTAGTGATGCTTTCAAATGCGAGAGAGAAAGCTAGAGACAAGTCTGTTATGTTAACATTAAATAGCTTAGCATCCGCAGTCAAACTTTGCTTGTATAATAAAGAATACATAAGCCCTGGACATAATGGATGTTTAGGTGATGGCGAAAGTGCTTTTTGCTGGTTAAATGATTATACGGGTATTATTTGTAATAGCAACAATCGAGTTTTGCCCTCATTGCCATCTCCGTGGAATTACACATTAGTTTTTACTTCAGATCCAACTAAAAGTAATAATGGATATTATATAATTGAGGCTTCAAACAACAGCGGAAAAATAATAAAATGTAATTATGCTCCTGCGACGTGGGGAGGAGATCTAACATACAAGTGCGTTAAAAATTTTAATTAATTTTGGTTATTCGCCTGACTGTCGGCAGACAAAGTATGGTCTAGGTCCGTCCTCGACTGAAAAACTTGACTAAAAATCCAGCCAAAATTTTAAAAAACAGTTTTCAAACTGTTTTTTTGTTTACCTATTTTAGGTGTATAATATAGTTGGAATTTTCAATGATCAATTTTCAAGGAAATTCCAGGTTCGAGATCCAATACCCCAACGGGCGCACGAGACACCCTTGAGCCTTGGTCATTGAACCTTCCTTGCGACTTGAACCTTGGTCCTTGGAACTTCCCTCCGGGCCGACCTCGCGGACTTCGCACGACGCTTGCGCCACGCGCGACACGAAACGGTTAAAACCGTTGAGGTTCTTTCCCAGCAGACAGATTGTTGGCTGATAACCGGCCCCGTCAGAGGGCGCTGGCTTCAGGCGAGTCCGAAATAATGCAGAACACCCCACAACCGCAGGCTGCGGAGCCGGCTGCGGGCGGCGAGGCGGTTCACGCAGCGCCAGTAGAGGCGACGAACCAGGGCATGTTGAAAACAGATCGTTTGACTGGCGGAAGCCTTGGCCATGGCTTCCCTGATTGGCCGGGCGGCGGGTCGCTGGCCGGGGGGTGGCGCGACATCCCCCACCAAGAGCGCCTGGCCCAAATGCCACAAAGACTGGTCAATCGCATTCAACCGGTTGAGCGACACCGCGCCCAAGAGCGTCCGGGCGGTTTCCGTGTTGCCAGCGAGACCTTCTTCCGCCGCCGCCAGCACGGCAAGGCTGCCAAACAGGGTTTCGTGCTGGCGCAAATTGAGAGCGCGGCGCAAGACGGGGAGCACCGGGTCCGTCTGGCGCCGGATGACGCAAGCCAGCGCGTAGTTATAGAGCATCCAGGGTTCCGCCTGGCCGCGTTCCGCCCAATCCGCCAGCCAATGGCGCGCCGCCCGGTAATTATGGAAGGTTGTCAGCGCGTAGCCAACTTTGCCCCAAAGCCAATCAGAGGCGCGCAACGGCGCGCGGTGGCGTTTGAGCAGGCGCGCCAAATGCCATCGCAAACTCCACTCGCGGGTAATGTCGCGCCGAGCGCGCGCCTGGTCAAAAGCGCCGGCCAGGCCGTCAAGGTATTCGCTCAACAGATGAACCGCGAGTCCCTCCGGCCGGGCGGGGCTGGACGGCGCGGAAAAATCAAAATCGGCCAGAATGGCGGGTGGCGCAAACCGCTGGTTTTGGAAACGGACCCGCACGTAAGCCGCGCCCAGCCAGGGATGAACGGCGGGCCCTCGCAGCAGCGCCAAAATCTCCCGTTCGAGACGGCGTGAATCCACCACCGTCAAGACCGCGTCGAGAGCGAAAAGCAGGCTGTCGCCCTGTTGCGCGGCGCACTGGCCGCCAAATTCCAGGAATAACTCCAAGGCGCGGTCGGCTTGGTTCAGGCGCGCCGCCCATTGGATATTGCGCGCGGTCACCCGTTCGTCCGGGCAGTGCTCGTTGAGGCGCCGCAGGATTTCCTCCGCTTCCGCCCGGACGGCGGGGGAATGACTTTTGGCGAGCAGGAGGTCAAACAAGCGCAGGCCGGCATAAGCGTAGGCGGGGTCCAGGTCGAAAGCGCGGCGGAAACGCTCTTGGGCGGCCGTTTCGTTGCCCTGGCGGCTGAGCAAGTCGCCGGCAAAGCCGAGAGGGATGGGGCTTTGCGGGGCCAGGCGGCTCATTTGATCGGCCGCTTCGGCCGCCGGTTGAAATTCTCCCAGTTCGCCGAGCCATTCGGCCAGCAATTGCCAGCCGCCGTAATGCCCGGGTTGCTGGGCCAGGGCGGCCTTGAGGCGGGCGACGGCGGACGGCAGGCGACCGCGCTGCGCTTCGATCCAGGCCTCGCGCAGTTGCAAGGAAACCGGTTGCGGCTCCAGCCCAGCCGGATGACAACAAGCCAGCGCCTCCTCAAAACGGTTATCCGCGGCCAGCAGGCGGGCCTTCAGGTCGTAAGCGGCTTCATTCCATGAGTTAAGTTCGATGGCCCGCTCGGCGGCGGCGAGCGCCTCGGCGTCGCGCCGCGCGGCCAGGCAGTCGGCCAGCACCATCCACGAGCGCGGTTCGCCGGGGCGCCGCTCGGCCAGATCGCGCGCCAGTCCGACGGCCAACTCAGGCTGATTCATTGGCTGAGCCCATTCCGCCAATAAATCCCAGCCCCGATCAACCCCCGGCTCCAAACGCAACCCCCGCGTGACGCTATGGACCGCCGCTTCCCGTTCGCCCAGTTTCCACAAAATTTCGCCCAGCCCGACATGATTGAAAGGGTCCATCGGCGCATGGACGATGCATTGTTCGAGAGCCCGGCGGGCCGCCGGGAGGTCGCCGCCTTTTTGGTGCATTTCCGCCAGCAGCCGGGCGGCGAAGCCATAGGCGGGATTCAACCCGAGGGCCTGTTGCAGCGCGGCGATGGCTGGCGAAAGCTCATTGCGCATATTATGCAGGCGGGCTTTTTCCACCCACAGCCGCGGCACCAACGGGAACCGCTGACAGGCCAGCAGCGCGTGCGACAGCGCCTCGCTCAGGCGGTTCATGTCGGTCAACTGCATAATCATAACGGCCCACGCCGACCACAAGTCGGGCCGCGCGTCCAGGGCTTCCTGAAACTGGCCCAGCACCGCCGCCGGCGGCAAAAGGCCGCGCGCGACGGCCAAAAAATTAAAAAGGGCGTCGCCAAAAATCACCTGCCGCTTCAGTTCGGCCTGGATAAAATTGAGGGTGTCGCGGCGCTCGTCCTCGGTGAGGGAGAGTTCCGCCATTTTTTGCAGCGCGTACCCGTTGTCCACCGAAAGCCGCAGGGCCTGGCGCAGATCGTCGCGCGCCGCCGACCGCCGGCCGCCGAGCAGAAGGACTTCCCCGCGCACCGAATAGCTTTGGGAAACTTGCGGTTCCAAGGCGACGGCCTGCTCGGCCTCCGCCAACGCCTCGGCGAAACGTCCGGTTTGGCCCAACACCAAGGCCAACTCACGCCGGGCCCAGCCGTCCACCGCATTGACCGCCAGCAATTGCCGCAACAGGGGCTCGACCACCGTCGCCGGTTCGCCGCGCAAAAATTCGATGCGCCACCGCAGCAGGCCGCAATTATGGGGAAAACGGGCGCAGACCTCGTCCAAAAACGCGCGCGCCGCCGCCGGGCCGTTGATTTCGGCCAATAGCGAGGTGATTTCCCGGTTGGCGTCAAGGGCCAGCGGCTCCAGGCCGAGCACTTCCTGCCAGAGCGTCAGCGCCCGGCGGCGGTCGGCGCCGTAGGCGGCCAGTCGCGCCGCCGTGCGGAGGAAATCCGCCCGCCGCGCCTTGCCTTCGGCCCGCCGCAGAATTTCCCCGGCCTGGGCGAATTGGCCAAAGCGGGCCAGCGCGTCCGCGTAATACAGCCAGAGGGCGCCGTCCTCGGGGCGCTTTTGGGAGGCCGCCTCCAGCGCGGCGAATCCCTCCGCGCCACGGTCCAATCCCGCCAGCGCCTCGAAAAGGGTCATCACCGGGTTGGCCGACTTGCGTCCCAACCGCTCAAAACGCTGGCGCAGAAAATCCAGGCCGCGCGCCGTTTGCCGCAGGGGCCGCAGCGCCGTGAAATAAGCGCGGGCGAAATTTTCATTGTGATCGGCGCCGCAGGCGGCGAGGCGGTAGAATTCGGCGGCTTCTTCGAACTCCCGTTGGTCCCATAGCAGGTCCGCCTGCGCTTTGAGGAATTCGGGGTCGGCGGGGCGGCAGCGCAAGGCGCGGCGGATCAGCGCGGCCCGGCGTTGCTGCTCGCGGGCGTCGGGCTGCAATTCCTCCGCCAGTTTGATGAGAAAAACCGGATCGCTGGCCGGTTGGGCGGCCACGGCCTCCAGGAACGCCAGCCGCTCCTCCCGGCCCGCCGTCATGGCCAGGCAAGACCATTTAACCAGCAGCAGGTGGCCGGCCTGGGGAAACTTGCCGAGCAGGCTTTCGACATGGCGCAAGACTTGGGGGACGTTGGTGTCGTAACTCGCCAAAGCCCAGGCCGCCAGACGGCTCAGGCGGTGATCCGGCGCCTCCGCCAGCATCCGCTCCGCCAGCGCCTCGGCTTCGGCTCGCGCATGGGTATCCAGCAGGCAATAAACCTGGTGCAACTGGTCGTAAAAGGCGGCGTCCGGCAAGTCCACCTCCGCTAGCCGACCCGCTTCGGCTGGCGGAACCATCACCATGCCGCGCGGCCCGTAAACCGCATAGCGTTCCAAAAACTGCGGACAAAGCCCCTCGCTAAAGTAATAAAAAAAGGGGTCCCGCAAAAACAGGGATTGCCGCAATTCATCGTAGCCGGCCACCGCCTGGAGGTGTCCGCTCGTGGTCTCGCTGGTCGTCAAGGTGAAGGGCAATCCGCGGTCCAACAACTGCGCGGACGTCTCCCAAGTCACGGTGAATTCGCGCGTCACCCAGCCTTGCGTCTCCGCCCAGCGTCGTTCGCTGTGCGAAGGGGTGCCGTCGTAGCAAATGGCTTCCGCCAGTTCCAGGTGCGCGGCGGGACGGCCCCAAAATTGGCTCAGGCACGCCAGGGTGGCCGGGGCGCACGTCAGATGATGCTGCCGCACGAAATTAAGCGGCAGCCGCAACCGCCGGTTCGGCGGCGGACGGCGCTCAAGCCGCGCCAGCAAATCCTCCAGGTATTTGTTTGGCCGTCCCCGCCGGGCATCCAACAACTTTTGGCACAACTCGCGCGCGCGCTCCCATTGGCCGGTTCGGCAGGCGGCCGTCAGGCGGTTGTGGTTGACCCATTCGATATTCTTGCGGTCCGCCAGCGGGCTGAGGCTTAGATAGCGATCAAAGGCGGCCAGCGCCTCGGCGTAATGTTCCAACTCGATTTCCAGCACGGCCAATTGGGCGGTGATGGGGCCGCACTGCAGGCGCCGGTCCGCCTCGCGCAACAATTCCAGGGCCTCGCCATCGCGGTCGAGCACTTGCAGCAGGTGCGCGGTTTGCTGCAGGGCGGGGCGGTAGTTGGGATTGGCGTCCAAAGGCCGCCGGGCGGCGGCCAGCGCCTCCAAATAGCGGTCCTGCTTTTCCAACAACCCGGCTTCGCAAACACTCAGCCACAGGTCAGCGGAAGAAACCTGCCGCGCGTTGTCCAGCCAATGGCGGGCGGTGTCAAAATCACGAAAAGTGGCCGCCACGATGGCGCGCAGCGTGAGCAGATACACGCGGGAGTCCGTGTCCTCCGCTTCCCCGGCGGAGGAGCAGTCGTTAAGGAGGCGCCGGGCCGCCAGCGGGCCCTGGGAATCCAGCACCGCCTGGGTGTAATAGGCGCGCGGCCCGTTTTGTCGGGGATGCAGCCGAAAATTTCGCCGATGCAGCGCCTTGCTCAAGCGCAGGCTGCCCAGGTTCGCCGCCAGCCGGCCCGCCCAAACTCGCGAGCGGACTCCGCGCCAGGAGGCCAGCGGCCCATGAGCCTCCGCGAGGCGCCAGGCCTCCATGATGGCCCCTTGGTCATAAAGCCGCTGAATTTGGGCGGCCGTCTCGGCGGAAAGAGTTTCCCTCTCCGGCATCGCCGCTGGCTCGCGCGCAGGCTCTTGCATTCCTCAGCCCTGTTCCCCTTATGACAAGTTAATCCGCCTTGACTTCCACCGCGGTGAATTCGGTGACCGCTTTTTCCACGCCGTAGCCGGCGTGAGTGATGGCCTTGAGCGGTTTGGCCAGCGGCGCCTCGATGGTTTTCCCGCGCAAGGTCATGGACACCTTTTGCTTTTCCAGGTCCACCGCCACTTCGAGCCGCACCGGTTCGTCGGCGGGCAGTTCCATTTTTTCCACCTTAGCATCGCCGCTCCGGGCCGTCGCCTGGGTAATGATGGCATTCTGCAGCGCCAGCCGGACGCCGCAGCGCAAGGTGCCGCCCGCTCCGTCGCTCAACACCAGGAAACCGTTGCGCAGCATCCTCTGTTTGCCGGCGCCGGGGGCATTGATCGAGGTCAGAGTGACTTTGAACACGCCCGACTTCGTGACGGGCCGGTCAAGTTTTTTCAGGGCCAGGCCGGTCTGCGCGGCGTCGCCTTCCACACGATAGCCCGCCTCGGCGGCCAGAACCCGGCAGTTTTCCACCAGGTCGAAATCCGCCTTCTTATCGGCGCGGGGAGTGGCGGGCGCCACTTTGGGCGGGGTCACCGCCACGCGGGAAGCGTTGGTGGCCGATTCCTGGTCGGCGCCGGCCAAAGCCGTGCCGGCGCCGGGCGCCAGGCACAAAACCCGTCCATCCAAAGTGGCCAGAAAAAGTTGGCCGTTGGCCGCCACCAAACCGTCAAAGGCCGGCAGGGATTCCAGTTTGTAACGCGCCAGCAACCGGCCATCGGTGGCGGACATCGCCCAGAGCCGGCCGCCTGCTTTGCCGTGGAGCGCTTCGAGTTGTTGCTGGAGTTTCTTTTGCGTTTCGGGGTCGTCGCCCAGCTTGAAGGCTTCCTTCTCGTTGGCGAAGTCGGGGGGGCCGGCCAGGAAGAGGGTTTGGCCGGCCAGCACCATGGCGCGGGCCTGGAGGCTCGGATAATCAAAGACCCAACGGAAAGCCGCCGCCGTGTTTTGAGACCGCTCGAACGCCGAACGCACCAGCCAGTCCGAGCTGGTGGCGTTTTTCTTTGTCGAGACGGCGTCTATTTTGCCCGTCGCGCGTTTGACCTGCTGGGCGGCGGCCTCTTTCACCACGCGGTCGGCCGCGGAGATTTGAAATTCCAACACCGAGGTGTTAACGATGTATTCGGGACGCCGTCCGTAGGCATAAACGGTGTCATCGTCAAAAACCATCAGGCGGCCCGAGGGGGCGTACCGGGCGCTGGTGAACCAGCTCCCATAGCCGCTCGAGGTGGTTTCGCCATAGAGCCAGAAGGTGCGGTGCCACCAGGAGTCGTCAAGAAAACCAACCGGACAGAAGAGATGCGCGGTGTCGCCATATTGTTTGGTCGCCTCGCGCGGCTCAATCACCGGACGGTGGCCTTGCAGATCAAAAGGCTGCGAGCGCATGTAAAGGAACTTGCCGTCGCTGGCCAGAATGTCAGGCATGGCCACTGGCATGGTCAGCGCCCGCAGGCGCGCCTGGAGGCTTTCCGCGGAGCCGGGCACCCGGTCATCCAAAACCGTTTCCGCCAGCAACCGTCCGGTCACGGGGTCCACCTGCGCCAGGCGCAGGCCGCCATCGAGGAACATCGAGCGTCCGGCCACCGCATAAATCCGGTCGTTGAGCGCCAGCACGCTGCCCGGCAGCGGCCAAACCGACTCCACCTGCTCGAAGGCGAGCAGCCGGCGGTCGGCGGGCGCGATCAGCCGGCGCCAGGCCAGTTGGCCGTCCTCCGCCCGCAGGCAATACATCCAGCCGTCGGCGCAGCCAAAAATCACGCGGCCCGGCCAGTAGGTTGGGGGCGAATCCACCCGTCCGCCGGGCCGATAGGTCCAGGCGATTTTGCCGGAGCCGCTGTCCAGCGCATGGACGGCGTGCGACTGTTTGTCGGCGACAAACACCTTGCCGGCGGCGACCGTCAGCGTGGTGAGGTCGCCGCCCAGCCGGGTCTGCCAGGCCTGCCGCAGCGTTGGCCCCACCGCCGCCTTGGTGGCCCCGCTGCGGGCGGCGTCATGGCGGAAAGTGGGCCAATCGGCCGGGCCGGCGGCTGGTGTTTTGCCGATGGCCCCATACGCCGGACCTTTATCCAAGCGGGCGGTTTCCGCCAGGGCTGGCGGCGTGGAAGCGCCGGCCGCGCCGGCCAGCGCCGCGAAACCGACCACTTTGCTTTCGACGTAACAGGCGCAATCGTTCATGGGCGCATAAACCAGGCCGTTGGCGGGCATGATGCCATAGAGGCAGCCGCCGCGCACCCAGTGGTTGATGTCCCAGTGGCCCGTGCGACAATCCACAAACTCGATGCCGGTCCGCGACGTCAGCAGGAAATTTCCCGCGGCCTTGGCGCGGTAGCAGCGGTGATGAAACCAATGCGTTTTTACATCGGGTGTGAACTGGCGTTTGATCTCGCCGGTTAGCAGGTCCCGCCCGGTGAACAGGCCGCTGTCGCTGCTGCCGGCGATCGCCCCCGACCAAGCCAAATGGTCAACGACCAGCAAATCCTCCGGGGATTGATGGCCGCCGTGCAGATGCGGTTGCTGCCAAAGTTGACGCCCGTCCTTTTTGGCGACCGCCGTCATTTTGCGGTCGCCGCCCGCGAACAAAACCACTTCCTTGTCCACCACCAGGATGGGGCCAAAACTGACCGGGAAATTCGCTTTGCGCGGCACAGGTTGCGAGGCCCAGATTTCCCCGCCGTTTCGGCGGTCCAGCCGGACCACCTTCTCGCCGTCGTGGTAATAGACTCCGTCCGCGTCCGCCGCCAAGGTCAGCGGGGCCACTTTGGCCTCCTTTTTCCAGAGCACGGCGCCGTCGCCGGGGCGCACGGCCACCACCCAGCGTTTGGCCTCATCCCAGGCCCAGGTGTCGCTGTTGGCGGCGCGCGTGTTGTCCCAAACGTAAGTATATTTTTGCTGATAGCTTTTCCACTTCGACGGCTCGGGATTGGCAAGCGTGAACAGCACGCCGTCGGAAAAAATAACTTCCTCGAGGTTTTTGGTTTCGGGAAAGTCGCGAATGATTTGGCCGGTGGCGGCGTCCAGGGCGCTGAGCGGCTCGTCCAGGCCCAGCGGCAGAAACACGCGATCCTCGACCGCAACCAGGCGGCGGGGCAATTGGGCCGGGCCGCTTTTCAACGGCCAAAGGTGGGTATTCCAGGTGGGCAGCGGGCGTTTCCAAAGAACCACCCCATTGAAAGCGTCGCGGGCGATGACCTGCCAATCGGCCGGCAGGCGGATCGAGGAAATCGGGCCTTCATCGAGCACGTAAAAAATCCGGTTGCCAGCGGCGACGAGCGCGTTGAGGCTGGCCATGTGGTCGTGGTGACGCGACCACCTGGGACTGCCGACCCATTGGAGGCGCCGGGGCGGCGCCACCAAGGTGTCGCGCGAAACCGCGTTGCCGGTGGCGTCGCGCAAGTAGTGCGTCCATTCGTCCATTTCGGACGGACGCGGTTTGACGGTTTTCACCCACTGGCCGTCCCGCTGGTGAAGAGCCGCGCCTGCCGGCGCCAAAACCCGCTGGACTTCCGCCGGCGCGAGGCCCGCCTCGGTCACCACGGCGTTGGCCAGGTTGTCGTTCAGCGGCAAGTCGCGGCCATTCCATAGCTCGATGAGCACCCGCCCGCCGAGTCCCGCCGCGGCCAGCATTTCGCGGGCCGCCGCCACTTTGGCGGGATTCGTTTCCAAACCGACCACAAACAGCCTGGGGTCGGCTTTTCCCAGCGCGGCGGCCAAATGGCCCTCGCCCGCGTTCAATTGAACCAACAGCCCGCCGCGCAGACCGGCGGTTTGCAGTATTTGGCGCGCTGTTTCGTCCGCCGTTGCTCCGGGTGATTCATACAAAGCCGCCAGCAGGGCGACAGCGACGAGGTAAAACAGCCGCGACTGGCGCCGGTATTTTCGCCGTGAAGTTGCTTGCATGGCGACATTGTTAAGCCTTTTTTCCGCCCGGGGAAAGCCAAAACATCACCCATCAGGAGGAGGCAGCACACGCACAAGTTGATGGGCGCGAGCCATGCTGATTTTTAGATTTTCGCCGGCGCTCGAAGGTGTCGGGCGCTGCGGTTGCACAAAGCGCCGCCAGCGATGTTTCCCTCTCTCTCAGGGAGAGGGAGCCCCGTTCGCCGGCGCTCGAAGTTATCGGGCGCGGCGGGTTTGGCGCCCTTTGGCCGCCATGATGAAACCGCTTAACGCTTTCGCACCACCGCCAGCCAGTCTTCGCCGGCGTCCGCGGGCGGCTCGCCCAGCGAGACTTTCCCGCCGCCGGCGATTTCGGCCACCGTGCCGCCGCGCAAAGCGCCGCCCGCGCGCGGATTGAACCATTGGACGCCAAAGCTCCCCGGCGCGCCTTTCAAGTCCAATTCCGCCGCTCCGGTTTTGACGCCGTGGGGCAGATAAACCAGGTACGCCTCGCCGGGTTTGGCCAGGCAATACCTCGAGTTGTCATTTTTCGAATTGCCGATCAGCGCGTTGGCGTTCGCCATCTCCCAGAAGGGAATTTTTTGCGCCCGGAAAAATTCGAGCGCGTAGCGGCAATAATCCCAGCTTTTATCGCGGCTGCGCCAATCTTCGCAGACCAGGTCGTTTTGCGGCAATTGGTAGCCGAAGTAATACTCGACGCCCGCGCCGCCGGCCATCAGGTTGCCCCAGAGGGTGTGTTTGCGGATGTCGTGCAGGTCATAGGCTTTTTCGCCCTTGCCGGCTTTGCCGTCGTGACCGGCGTAGCCCGGGTCCGGCGGCACGCCCAAGTTTGCGGGGCCTTGCTCGTCGTTGGCGACCACCCAAGGTTTGCCGGCTTTGGCCGACTCCGTCACCCATTTGAGCGTTCGCTGGTGGGTCGCCTCCCACTCGTTTTGCAGCGAGGCGCCGGTAAGCACAGATTTATCGCCGAGCAACTGGGGATAGACGCGGTCCTGCCATCCGGGAAAGGTGTGAACAACGATGTGATGGTCGTAAGGGTCCACATAGCGGAGATAACGGGCCATCTCCCGCTGTTGCTCGGCGGATTGGGTGTTTTCCTCTCCCAAGTTCCAATTCAGGGCCAGCGCGTGGCTAAACCGCGCCGTCAGCTCGCGGCAGTAGAGCCGGCGCTCAGGACCGAGGTTGCCGCCGTCCAACGCCGCCTTGACTGCGCCCGTCTCGCCTTTATCCCCCCGCCGGTTGTCGTCATTTTCCTGCTCTTGCAGCTTGAAGTGCAGGTAAAGTCCCAGCGTGGTGGCGTGATCGAAAACGATCCCCCATTGATCGAGCTTCGAGCAATCGTAATGAAACTTGTCTTCGGGCGCGATAAACGGCCAGACATCCTGCCCGTCGCCGCCGACGTTGTAGGGAAGGAAGGAAAAGACGTTGCAGCCCTTGCCCGCCAAGTAATTGAGGGCGCCAATCAACCCCTTGCCTTTCCCGTTTTTCCAGGCGGGATCGCCCGGCTTCCAGTCGGGCGCGTGGGCCGCCCAGGTCTTTAATCCGCCGGGGGTCGCTTCCCCCGCGCGCGCCTGGCGGCGCTTGATGGAGTAGGTGCCGTCAAAATCCGCGTAACCCAGCAGGTTTTCCGGCGCGTCCGCGCCCGCTTTGAGGAAGTATTCCTGGCTGCCGGCAAATTGCAGGAAGTGCTTTCCGACGTATTGCAATCGGCCTTGGGCGCGAAAATCCCGGCCGGTTTTGTCCGTCGGCGCGACGGTGAACTCGCCGCGCTTGCCGTTGCCGGGCGCTGCTTGCGCGCCTTGCGGCGCCACGCCCGGCGGGGTTTCCGCCAAGGCGGCGTGCCGGCCTTTGACCAGGGAGACCACGTAAGTCCAGCGCCCCGGTTTGTCGGGCGAAAGATGAGCGCGCCAGCGGGTGCCGGCGTCCGCGCTGGTGTTGGCCGCGTTGCCATCGGCGGCAAAGTAACCGTGCGCCTCGTAACGCGGCGAGCCGGATTCGTGTTCAAACCGCACCGTCATCCGATAATCAGTGAAGGGATTGGGATCGTTGTCCCGCTCGTGCGCATAAGGGCCATTGAGGGTCAGCGTCACCTTGTGCCATTGCTTGAGTTCGCCCTCGATTTTGACCGAGCCATCGCCATCGGGTTGCCGGGGCAGCACCAGCGGCGCGGCGGGCGCCGGCGGAGGCGCCGGGGCGTCGGACTCCGTGGCGGTGGCGGCCGGCAAGGGCCGGCCATCGGCGGCGGTGAACACCAGCCGGGACCACCGCGCGCGGCTGTGCTCGACGCCGTCTTCGGAGGCGATCCGCGAGCGGACCTCGATCAAATCGTCTTTCTTGAGGTCCACCTTGGCGAAGGTTTTGGCAAAGTTGGCTCCCTCCTCGAAGGCTTGGGCGCTGAGGGGGCATTCGAAAGTGCCAGCGGTTTTGCCGTTCACCAACAGTTCATATTGCGATTTGCCGTCCTCCTCGCCCACCGCTTGCAGCAGGATATTATACTGGCCGTCCTCCAGCGGGAATTTCGCGCCGGTTTTGGCCTCTTTGTTTTTGTCCGGGTTGATGGCCAGCCATTGGCCGCGATCGAGGTAGTAGCCGGTATGGGCGAGAGGAAAATCCGCCGCTTTCATGACGAACGCGCCAGCAGGAACGGCTGCCGCCGCCGAGGGGGTCGGCGGGGGCGGAGCGGCGACAAACGGAAACGGCTCGGGCAGTTTTCCCGCGGCGACTTTGACCGCCGGGCCCAAGCCTTCGGGTTTGAAGTCGCGCGCTTTGGCCAGGACCAGTTTGTCAAACTCGAATCCGTCCTCGCGCAAGGCGACCAGGATTTCGTGGTCGCCGGCCTTTTCGATGTCGAGGAAGAGGCCCATCGGCACGCCGGTGTGGACCTGCTGGGTGCGCTGCTTGCAATCCCAGGCCCATTTTTGCTTCTGCACCGTCTGCCAACGCTGGCCGCTTTCGGGCCATTGGCCGTTCAGCCCGATGTGCAGGCCGTTGTCCTCGGCGCCCGTCGAGTAGGACCGCACCCAAACGTAATAGCGGCCCGGAGCATGAACCCGAACCTTGTAGTGCAACACCGCCATTTTGCCGGGCTGGTTGGAAAAATTCTCGCCGTCAATGAGCTTGTCTTTGTCCGTGCGCCGCGTGTCCGGCAGCGCCTCGAGATACGCGCCGCCGCTGGCGCCCGCCACGTGCGGCGGGTCGCCGTCGGGTTTAATATCGGGCGCGCTCTTGGAGGACGTAATATGCCAGGCCCGTTTTTCGGTGAGGGTTTGCTGGTAAAAGTGCTCCGCCTCGAAGGCCAGCAGGCCATTGGCCTCCTCGAAGACCAGTTCAGGCGAGGCGAGGGGTTTAATGGATTCGGCGGGAGCGGCGGCCCCCAGCGACAGGGAAAAAGCGCCAGTGCCGATCAGCGCCGCGCTTCCGAGGAGATGTTGGATCTGTTTCATTATTTTGGTTGTGTTTTTTATTTACCAAAGGCCGTGCCGTAAAATCCGGCGCGCTTCGCGCAAAGCCTCCGGACCGCCCACATTGCCTGGGAAAACCACGTAGGGCAGGCCGGGGAAAACGGTTTCCGGGCCGGTTTCCCAGACGGGGACGCCGGGCAGAAGCTGGCCCAGCACCCGCGCGCGGCGGATGCCCAGGCCGTGAGTGGCGATGTCGCTCGAAGTGATGCCGCCTTTGGCCAGCAGGTAGCGCGGGCGGATTGCCAAACGCCGAACAATCTCGACCAGCGCCGCCGACACCCGCCGCCCAATCGCCAGGCTGCCGGACGCTTCGGACGCGGTGACCAACTCCCGGCTGGTATAGACCAGCGCGTCGCGCCCTTGCCGCAGGGCCTCGTTGACGGCGGCCGATACCCGCGCGATTTCCCTGTCGCCTTGCGCCTGGAGCAGCGCGGCCACCGGCAGTTCCAAGCTGGCCAGCAAAGCGTCCGCGCCCAGTGCCACCAATTGCGCGGTGGTCTTTGGCACATGCGAGCCGGCGATGATCAGCCCCCCGACATCGCCCCCGCCTCGCAACTCCGCGCCGGACAGCAGCGGCCGGGGCGGCAGCCCCAGCCGCGCGGCGACAAATTGCGCGGCGGTGCGGTAAAGAAACCTGGCTCCCGCCTGTTCCGCCACCAGCGAGCCGAGCGCAAAAAATTCCAAGTCGCGGGGATGGCAGGCGTTCACAAGGCAGACGCTGCCGCGCGGCAGTCCAAGAAGCTCAACGGTGACGGCGCGGGTCGGTTCGTGCCGGGAGTCGCCTTGCCGCAGCCTTTCCACCGGGATGCTCCGCACCTCGGCGGCTTTAACGCGGCCGCCGGTTTTTTCCTCGACCCAATCGCGCAAATTCGAGCGGCGATAGCCGAAAACCGGATCCCGGGCAAAAGGAGTTTCCGCCGCGGGGATTAAATCCTCGCCTTCGGCCACATAATGGATGTCGGCAATCGTATAGCGTCCGCCGGCTTCAAAATAAGGGATGAGCAGGGTGGCGTCGAACGGACCGAGATCCGCGTCCAAAACATCGGTTTCCGCGGGATAATGCCCGCGCAGCGTGGAGTCGCTGCGGCTGACGACGGCGAAGTCCCGGTGGGCCGCCTGAGCGGCGGCTTTCAAGTTGACGGCGATTTCCCGATTCAGGTTTCGCGCCGCCTCGGCATCCAGACTGCGGGAATTGGTCAGGATATAAAAACAGGAACCATCGTTTGCCATCTCGGCGCGCAAGGATTCGGTGTCCCAAACGGTCAGCACCGGAACCTCATGGACCGTTTGGGTGCCGGTGGGATCGTCATCCAGGACGACCAGTTTCCGCCGGTAAGCGGCCACCGTTTGCCGTATCATGGGCGTCAAATCCTCCGGCCACGGCGGTGGCAGGGCCGCCAGCAGTTCTTTCTTTTTTGCCGGTTGCGTCATGGCTTGGCTCTCAACCGCCCGTCAACTCGATTTGCACCCCCTGCGTGGCGGCCTTATCGAGGAAGACCGCCCGCTGCCCGCAAATCCCTTGGTGAAGCGGGGCCGCGGCAGGCACGGGCGACTCCGCCAGGGCTTGGTCCACGTTCGTGACTTTCAGGCAAAAATGGTGCAGTCCGGGGCCGTTTCGCGCCAGCCACTCGCGCAAAGGATGGCCGGGGCTTAGCGGCTCGACCAATTGCAGCCGCGTGTTGCCGAGGTCCAGGTGGGTAAGCCGCACCGCGCCCTGGTTGACCACCTCGCTATGCACGACCGGAAAGCCCAGGCGGTCGCGCCAAATTTTGAGCGCGGCCTCGGTGTCGGGCACGGCAATCGCCAGATGATCAAGCCCCAAGTGGTTCATGGCCATTTTACCTCCATCGGGGCGCGGGTTTCGGCGGACGCATAAACGGCTTCCTGCACGGCGAGCGTCTTGAGGTAATCCTCGCCGCTGGTCTCGAATGGCCGGCCGTCCAGCATCCGCTCCACGAAATGACGCTGGGTGAGAAAGCAGCAATCTCCGGCGAACCCGCGCCGCTCATGCGCATAGGAGATTTCCCGCTCCCGCTCCCCCAGCTTTTGCAGGGTCAATCGCCCGTCAAGATATAGCCGCAGGCTGCCGGCGCTCCCTTCGACCAGGAATTCGCCGAAGGTGTAGCGCGCCTCCGGCGGGGGGCAATTGGGCTCGTTGTAGCGATTGGCGTCCCATTGGCCCAGCGCGCCATTGGCAAACTCGAACACCAGCAGGCCGCAGTCCTCGCCTTTGATGACCGGGTTCAGACGGCGCAGCCAGGCGCACACCCGCGTGATCTCCCCGGCCAGATAGCGGAAGGTGTCAATGAAATGAACGCCCGTCTCGTACACCAGCAAGCGCGGGTAATCGCGAAAGTAAGGCTGGCGGGGAATGTAGGCGTTTTCGCCCCAGCCGTCGCCCATGCGCGCGCGGAAGGCCAGGGAGTGCAGCCGCTCGCCCACCGCCCCGTCCGTCACTTGGCGTTTGATTTCGCGGTGCCACGGCTGGAAGCGGAAATTCTCATGCACCATGAACCGCACCCCGAGGTCGGCGGCCTGCGCGACGATGGCGCGCGCCTCGGCCAGGGAGGGCGCCAGCGGCTTTTGGCAGATGATATGGATGCCGCGCCGGGCCGCCTCGGCGCAAATCGCTTGATGCGAGGGCGGCGGGGTGATGATGTCCACAAAGTCCGGTTTCTCGACGTCGAACATCTCGCGGTAATCGGCGTAGCATTTGGACAAACCGAATTTTTCCTTGATGACGGCGGCTTTGACCGGGTCGCGGTTGCTGAAGGCGGTAATCTCCACCTGCGGCAGCCGTTGCCACGCTTCGTATTGGAAGTGACTGAAATAGCCCGCGCCGATGCACACCCCTTTTAATTTTTTCACGCTCATTTTCCTACCATTCCTCCAACTTTCGATCCGGGCGCGCCAGCGACCACAAGCCGATGGCCAGCAGGTTCAGGGCGGCGCCCGCGTAAAAAAAAGACGCCGGGCCGCCCGTCCATTTCAACAAATAGGGGAAAGCCAGCGCGGTAAGAAAGCTGCCGAGGTTGCCCGCCATGTTCATGGTGCCGCTAACCGCGCCGGAATTTTGGCGGCCGATGTCCACACAAAGCGACCAGGAAGGGGGCAGGGTCATGTCCGCCCCCAGGATGGCCACCGCCAGGCAGAGGGCTTCGGGCAGGGGCGCCGCCATTTGCCGGCTGGCCACCAGGCCCGCGGCCGCCAGCGCAAAGCCGGCCATTGCCGGCAGCCGCCGGGACAGCGTCCAACGCCCGCCACGGTAGATGCGATCCACCAGCCAACCGCTAAAAATATTTCCGCACCCGCCGCCCACCAGGGGCAGACTGGCGTAAAGTCCGGCCTGCAGCGGATCGAGCGCGTATTTCTCCTTCAAATAGGGCGGCAGCCAGGTCAGGCAAAAAAAGAAGGTGAAATTGCTGCAAAAATACTGACCCATGGCCAGCCACAGATTGCGCGAGCGCAACAGCACGCGGGCGGTGAGCGCCGGCGTTCGCTCGCCGGCGGACGAGGACTGCCGGTGGGCCAGGATAAAATCCAATTCCGCCTGGCTCATTCCACGCTTCTGCGCCGGATCATCCCGAAACCAGAAAAACCACACCGCCGACCAGCCGAACCCGACCACCATTAAGAGGACAAACGACCAGCGCCAGCCCAATTGCAAAATCATCCAGCCGAGCAGCGGCATGGTCGCCGCCGCGCCAAAACGCATCCCGGAGAAACTCAATCCCTGCACCAAGCCGCGCTCGGATAGTGGAATCCATGAAAACACCGCGCGCGCCACGCCGGGCAGCGCGCCCGCCTCGCCGCACCCGAAGAGGAAGCGCGTGGCCAGCAGCGAGACAAAATTCCAGGCCGTCGCGGTCAGGCCGGTGAACAAGGACCAAAACGCCACCACCGCCGCCAGCACGCGCCGCGGACCCAACCGGTCAGCCAGCAGGCCCGCCGGAGTCTGGCAAAGCGCATAGCCAAGCGAAAAGGCCGCAAACACCCAGCCCATTTGCGTGTTCGACAAATGCAGGTCGCGCGCCACGTCTCCCTTGGCCACTGCAATGCAGGCGCGGTCCACGTAAAGCAGCACCATTAGCAAAAAGGCGGCCAGCGCCAAAAGGTAGCGGCGGGGAAACCCATGAACCGGCGCAAAAGCCGTGCCTGTTTCGTTGGGAGATGGTCCGGGCATTACCAGAGGGGATTGACGCGGTTGGCCGGTTCTCCCGGCTCGGGTTCAATGGCAAACGCCCGCACCGGCGCGCCGTCTCCCTGCCACGGTTTCAGCGGCAAGGCGGCAAAAAAGACCTTTTCCCTGGTCAGGCTTTCCAAATTAACCAGCCCCTCGACAATCAGCACACCGCCGCCAAGCAATGTTTGATGAATTTGGATGACCTCCGGCAAATTGTTCACATCGGCGACCGAAGGCGGTTCAACCCCCAGGATTTTGACCTGACGCTCAACACACCACCGGGCCAAGTCCAGGCTGACCCGCGGCAGGGCGTCGCGATAGCTTGCCTGGTCGAGCAACCGGCTCCAGCCTGTGCGCAACAACAGGCTCTCACCGGAGGCCAGCTTTTGCGCCACCGCGCCCAGGTGTTCCACCGTGATAAACGCCTTGGGAGGGATGCCTTCAAGATTGACCACCCAGGCCGGCCCCAAACAACGCTCGATGGGGATGGCATCAATGGTTTCCGGCCCCGCCGCCGAGTGGGTTTGCGCGTCCATGTGCGTGCCGCAGTGGGAGTAGAGATGAAGCGTCTGCGCGTTCCAGCCGTGGTCGGCAAAATTGAAGCGCGGAGAAAACTCCACCCCCCGCAAGCTCGGGCGCAACGTCAAGGTCAGGTCAATGAAACGAGGCATCGGCTGGTGGCTGGCGCTGACGGTTACACGCGGGCGGCGATCAAGTCTCCCATTCGGGTGGTGGTCAGGTTTCCCCCCAGGTCCGGGGTGCGGTTGGCCGGATCGGCCAGCACCATCTCCACGGCTTGGCGCACCCGGTCGGCCGCCTGCCGGGTTTCCGGTTGTTTCAACCATTCCAGCAGCAGGGCGGCGGACAAAATGGCAGCCACGGGATTGGCAATGCCTTTGCCGGCAATATCCGGCGCGGTGCCGTGCGCCGGTTGAAAGACCGCCCGTTGTTCGCCGATGTCGGCGGAAGGCGCCATGCCCATGCCGCCCACCAGGCCCGCTCCCATGTCGCTGAGGATGTCGCCAAACATGTTTTCCGTCACCACGACGTCAAACCGGCCCGGCTGCCGCAGCAAATGCAGCGCCATCGCGTCCACATAAACGTGGTCGCGCTCGACCTCCGGATATTCCCGGCCCACCTCCTCGAAAATGGAGCGAAAAAAAACCATCGAAGGCAGCACGTTGGCTTTGTCCACCAGAGTGCAGCGGCGGCGGCGCTGCCGGGCCAGTTGGAACGCGGCGCGGCAGATGCGCTCGGCGCCCCGGCGGGTGATGCGCAGAGTGTCGGTGACCTCGCCGCTGGCGGGATTGACCTGGCTGAGGCGCGCCGAAAAAAGCCCCTCGCAATTCTCCCGCACAATCACCAGGTCAATGGCGCCGGCGCCGAGGCCCTTAAGCGGGGTGTCCCGCTCGTGGTAAAGCCGCAGCGGCCGGAGGCCGGCGTATAAATCCAACTGCTCCCGCAAATCAATTTGGGGAGTCAATTCCCGGCCATCCGGCCAGCGAACGCTTGGCAGTCCCATCGCGCCCAGCAGGATGGCATCGGCTTGGCGGCAGGCTTCAATGACGTTGTCCGGCAGCGGATTCCCTTGGCGCAGAAATTCCACCGCGCCGGCGGAATGTTCCTCGAATTGCAAATGCAAACCGGGGGTTTTCTCCGCCACCGCGCGCAACACCTTGAGCGCTTCGGCGATCACCTCCGGCCCGATGCCGTCCCCCCGCAAGACCGCAATCCGCCAGGGGCGCGACTCCGGGACGACGGTGGTTTCCAGACGGGGGTCCCGGGCCGCCTGCATTTGCGGAACAGTCGTCATTTCAGTGAGGCTCATGCGAAACACCCTGTCTATTCAAGCGCGCAAATCATGGGCGCGCCAGTCGAAAGAAGCGATGGCCGGCGGAAAGCGGGATCATCATGATCTTGTTGGCGCCGTCATCGTCCACTGGCAAGGTCAAGTCGGTCCAGCCGGACGGATTGGCCAGATCGGAATTTTCCTGCAAGGTTTCCCCCGTGACCCAGATGGGCCACGATACGGCCAATTGGTCGCCAGCCAGGCGAACTGCCAGGATGGGCGCGCCCCCGCCTGTGGCCCACTGAACGGCCGCGTCAAACAACGCCAGCCCGGTGGCGTTTACTCCGGTCAACCCCTCGTCGCCCCAAAACATCATTACCCGCCGCGCCGCGGCCGAAGACCCGTTGTTCAGCAATCCGCCGGTGTCCACCGCGATGATCGCCGGCAAAGTGTTGGTGGGTGTGGCCGCGCGCGCGATGACCACCGCTCCCGGCGCCAGGTTGTTATCCCGCCCGAGGTGAAATCCCGTGGGCGTTGTTCGCACCGTGACGGCGCCGGCCGGCAAGCCCGCTCCCAAGGGATGCGCCGCCCCGGCCGCCGTGATGGTGAGGTCTTGCTGTCCACCCAAGATCATCCCGACAGCGCTGATGAAAAAGTCGTCCACCAGCGCTTGTTCCCAGTTAATGACCGGCACCGCCACAGCCGTGAACTTGTCGGCGACATCCGTGGACATCACCGAGGAGGAAATCACCACCAACCGCTTGCCCTCGGCGTCGCTGGTTTGCGATTCCGCCGCCGTGCGCACGACCACCGGGAAGCCCAGGGCCGCCAGCCGATTAACCACCGACTGGTCACCCGCGCTTAGCGGCGTTGCGCCAGCGACAAACAGCGCCGGCGATGGCGGTGTCCCGATGGTGAGGGAAACCGGGATGGCCCGGCCGGTCAAACCCTGGTTGTCCGTGGCCTCGGCAATCAAGGTGTAGGTGTCCTCGACGGCGTTGCTCCAAGTGAAACTGTAAGGAGGGGTGGTCATCGTTGCCAGCAGGTTGGTGCGGTTCAAACTGACCGCCCATACGGCCACCGTGGCCACCGTGCCGTCGGGATCGGACACGCTTACAGATACCGGGATGTTTGCCTTGGCCGGATAGGTCGCTCCATTGGTCGGGGTGTCAAAGGCGGCTACGGGAGGCAGGACGGAAACCTGGTTGGAAACCAGCACCAGGAAATTGATCGCCAAGTTGGTGGAGGCTTCCAGACCAGTCAGCCGCACCGTTTCGGCGCCTCCCAGTTGGACGGTCACTTCGGTCCCGCCCGCGGCGTCCGTCAGCGGCACATAGACAAAATTGGAAAGCCCGCCCGTATTGGGCACAATGAACGTGCCGGCTGGCGCGACCGTCTGGTTCGGAAGGGTGGGCGCGCTGGTAACCCGGCTCAATTGCACCCGCCCGCCGCCCGCGCTGGCGACGCGCAGGTAGGCCTTGTAATGCGCCAGCGGCACATCCCGGGTATAATTCATCCAATCGCCGGCGCCCACCTCATACACTTCGTATTCGGGCAGGTTTAACGCCGTGTATTTGGCTCGCCGCTGGTCCCCCGCCGCCCGTGTGCCCACGCCATCGCACCAGCGATAAGCCATGCCGGTGGGATATGGATTCATGCCGGCTTTGTAGTAATCCACCTCGGGAGCGCCCAAAGTGTCCGCGTAACCCTGATAATCGCCGCCGGGTTGCAGGCCGCCCACGCGCAAGCCGGTATCCAAATCAAAACCCGAGGCGGGCGGGCGGTTTTGATAGGCGCCCGGTTGGTCACCGTAGAAACCGGTCCAGGGCCGCACGCAATCGCCGGAGACATCGTAATTGTAATCTTCCGCCTCGATCACCACCGCTGTGCTTTCGCCATAGGTGTCGAAATGCAGCCAGGTGGTGCTGGCGCCATGGAGGTTGCTGGCGATAATCTGGGCCGTGTACCGGGTGTTGGCCGCCAGATTGGTGTAACTTACGGCGCGTTGGGTGGGTGGTCCGGAAATCACCAGCTCCGGGGAGACTTCAATGCCGTTCAAAATCAGGCGAAGCCCTTCCGGCTCAATCGGCGCCGGCGAGGAAACGGTGAAGCTCAGCCCGTTGGTCGCCTCCCAGCACAGGGCGCCCGAAACCGGGGCCAAGTCGCCGATCTGCGGCGTGGTGGGCGATGGCAGAACATCATCCCACGAGGTGCCCACCACCAATTCGTCGAACAAAAAGCGGTCATCCGCTTGATTGGCGGCGGAACGAAAAAACAAATGAGTGATCGCGCTCGCCCCCGTGCCCGCCGCCAAACTGAGCGACAAATGCGGGGTTGCCGCTTCGCTGTAATCCGGATTTAGCCAAGCGTCAAGCGTGTCAAAAGTGCCGTTGGCCGAATAGTTATATCGCGCCACCAGGAGGTAGGTGACTCCTGTTTGGACCGCTTGGGGCAAGGCATCGCCCGCCAGCGGCGCGCCGGTGCCGTTGCGCACCATAAAATGGTTGGTGCTCATGCCGGCGCGAATGCCGAAGTTTAGCGAGGCGGTGGTGTTGGCGCCGCTGGCAAAGTGCAGCGAGAAGGTGTTGTTGCTGGCGAAATTGCCGCCGCCGGTGGTTTCATAACGCAGCAGGTAGCGCGCGTAAAAGGTTTCCGTCAGCGGCGCGGCCAGTTGGCGCGGCGCCGCCGGGTTGTTGCCCGTCCCGCCGTCCACGGTGGACCAAACGCGGCCGGCGCGGGCAAGGCCCGCGAGGCTGCCGCCGCTGGCCGGGGTGAAAACCAGGGGAGCGGCGGTGGTGTCCGCCACGTCGCTGGCGGTGGCGCCAACCGGCGCCAGCCAGGGTCCCGCCCAGCCGCTGCCGCCATTTTGGCCGCTCAACGGCTGGCCGTCGGCATAGCTTTCGAAGGTCTCCACCGCCACTACCGCCGCCGAGGCGGAAAAGGAAACACACAGAGCCAGAGCCAGCGCGCCGCCCAGCGCGGCCAGGCCAAGCCAGGACTTTGTTTTCATGTCCACAGCTTAAAACCGGCCCTTCGTGGTGTCCATGTGACTTTCCGTATTTTACTTGAGATTTTGCTTTTGCCGGGTTAGCATGGCTGGCGCAATGCAAAACTCCGGCAAAACCAGCGCCTACCCCGAGCGGCGTGTCGTCGCTCTGCTCATCGAGACGTCGAACCGCTATTCGCGCGAACTGCTGCATGGCATTCATGCGTGGGCGCGCGACCACGGCGACTGGTCGTTGCATCTGACTGAACAGGGGCGCGGCGACGGCCCGCCTTCCTGGCTGCGCCACTGGCGCGGCGACGGGATCATTGCGCGTTTGGAAACTCCGGCGGCGGAACGGGCGGTGCGGGCGGTGGGAACGCCGGTGGTCAATGTCAGCGCCACCGGCCTGGCGCCGGAGTTTCCTTCGGTGGTCAGCGACAGCGCGCAGGTCACCCGGCTGGCCGCGGAGCATCTTCTGGAACGGGGGTTCCGCCGGTTTGCCTTTTGCGGCGAGGCGCGCTTCGCCTGGTCCGCCAAACACCAGCAAAATTTTGCCGCCTGCCTGAAAAAACTCGGGCATGATTGCGCGGTTTTCCCGTCGCATCCGCGCGACTTCAAGGATTGGGAGGTCGAGCAGCGCAAACTGGCGCGCTGGCTGAAATCATTGCCGAAGCCGGTCGGGATCATGGCGTGCTATGACATCCGGGGGCAGCAGGTGCTGGATGTGTGCCGGGCGCTGGGGCTGTCCGTGCCGGAGGAAGTGGGCGTCATTGGCCAGCATAACGATGATTTGCTCTGCGATCTCTGCAATCCCCCGTTGACCAGCGTAATCCCCAATGCCCGCCTGGCCGGGCGCGAGGCGGCCCAACTGCTGGACCGGCTGATGCGCGGAGAGAAAATACCGGCTCGCGCCTTCAACATCCCCCCGCTGGGGGTGGCCGTGCGCCAGTCCACGAATATTGTCGCGCTCGGCGACCCCCGCGTGGCCGCCGCCGCGCGGTTCATCGAGGAAAACCCCGCGCGCAACGTGAGCGTGGACGAAATGGCCCGCCTGGCGGGCATGTCGCGCACGCTGCTGGAACGGCAGTTTCGCGCGCTGCTGGGCTGCGCCCCTCACGAATTCCTCCTGCGGGCGCGCTTGCGTCGCGCCCGGGAATTGCTGGCCGGCGGGGAGTTGACCATCGCCGAGGTGGCGGAAAGAGCCGGTTTTTCCAGCCCGGAATACTTTAGCGCCGTGGTGCGGCGGCACCTTCACGCCAGCCCGCGCCAACTGCGCCTCAAACTCCGGCGCGAAAGCTTGGCGGGCGCGTCGCCGGCTCCGCAAGGCGGCGCGGGTTAAGGCACGGCGGTTCGCGTGCGGTAAAAGGCCTGCGGCGGCGGCGGGTTAACGTCTTCAAACATCAACCCGCCATTGGCCGCCGCGGTCAGGTTGGTCAGGGTCTCCCAATCAGCCAAATTCACGGACCGTTGGATTTCGTAGTTGCGCCCGGGGATGCCGGCGAAGTGGATTTGCACCCCGCCGGGCAGGGCAACCAAACGCACCTGGTTGTGGCCTTGGGCCGGCAACACCTGCAAGTGAACATAGGCGCCGGCCTGGCCGCCCCGGCCATCGCTAATGGTAAAACCAAACCGATCAACCCCTTGAAAGTCCTGGACCGGCACATACCACACGACATCGTTGCTGTGCGTCACCGAGCCGCCGTTGGTGGAAAGGTTGCTGACCGACAACAGCGATACCACGTCACCATCGGGATCACTGGCGTTTTGCAAAAATTTCGCCACCGGGATTGGTGTCGCCTGGTTTTGCCACGCGCCGGCCTCTTGGTTTTGGGGGGCCGGCGGACGGTTTACGGTGAGGACGGCCACTTGGCTGGTGATGGCGCCGACGCCATTGGTGGCCGCCACTTGGTAATCGCCCGCGTCGCCAAACTGCACCGCGCCGAGTTCGAGGCTGGGTTGCTCCGCCCCCGGCACCGGCACGCCGTTAAACAGCCAAAAGTAACCGATGGGCGCGGTTCCGTCAGCGGCGGCGGTCAGCGTAACGGTTTCTCCCTCTTGGACCAGTCGCGAAGCTGGTTCGAGGGTCCAACGCGGCGGCAAATCGGCAATCGCCCATTGCACGGCGGCGTCAAACAGGGCCACGCCGTCCGCCGTGACCCCCACCAGCCCCTCATCCCCCCAGCACATGTGGACCCGGCGTGCCGGTGCCGGCGCTCCATTATTGAGCAACGCCCCGGCGTCCACCCCGATGATGGCCGGTAGGGTGTTGGTGGGAGTGGCCGCCCGCGCGATGACCACCGCGCCCGGCGCCAAACTGGTGTCCCGGCCCAAATGAAATTGCGTCGGCGTGTCCCGTACCGTCACCGTTCCCGCCGGCAATCCCGCCCCCAACGGATGCGCCGCGCCCGCCGCGGTGATGGCCAGATTGACTTGATCGTTCAAATTCAAACCCGCCGCGGAGATCAGGAAATCATCCACCAGAGCTTGCTCCCATTGAATGACCGGGACCGCCGAGGTGGTGAATTTGGAACCAACATCGGTGGAAAGCACCGTGGAAGAAACCACCACCAACCGCTTGCCGTCAGCGTCTTGTGGCTGGGCGGCGGCGGCCGGCAACGTCACCACCGGCAGGCCCAGGGCCTGCAAACGGTTGGCGACGGACTGGTCGCCAGCGCTCAGCGGCACCGCCCCGGCGATCAGCAACGCCGGCTGGGGCGGGGTTCCCACCAGAATAGCCGCGGGCTGGGCCGGCATCCGGTAGCCCTCCTCGGTTACCGCCTCCGCCAGCAGCAGATAAGCGCCATCGGTCACGTTGCTCCAGGTGAAGCCAAACGGCGCGTTGGTCAGCGTGGCCAACAGATTGGTGGACTCGTAAGCCACCGCGCTCACCCGCACCTGGGCGATGATCGCTTGCAGGGCCTCAGCCTTGACCAAAACCGGTATGTCGGCGCCCGAGGCATAAAACGCGCCATTGGTGGGCGTTTCGATTACCACGGCCGTAGCCGGGTCAAACGTGCCAAAGCGCAGGATATTGGTGGCCACTCCTCCCCCGTTGCTCACCACGATTTGCGCCTGATAATAAGTGTCGGCGGCCAGCCCCTCATAAACCGCGGCTCGGTTGTTTTCCGTTCCGGTAATGACCAAGCCGCCGCTCACGTCCACCGCATTCAAAATCAAACTTACGCCGGTCTCCTGAATGGGCAGCGGGGAACTGGCGGTAAAGCTGATGCCGTTGGCGGCCGGCCAGCCAAGATTGCCGTCGGTGGGGGCCAGAACATTGATGAGAGGAACCGCCGCCGGCGGCACCACCTCGTCCCAAGTGGTCGCCACCACCAGATTGTCGAACAAAAACCGGTCGTCGGCTTCATTGGCTGCCGAGCGGAAGAAAAGATGGGTGATCGAGCTTAAACTGACCCCATCGGCTATTGTGAGGGACAAATCGGGTGTTCCGGACTCGCTGTAAGCCGGGTTCAACCACATATCCAGCGTGTTAAACTTGCCGCTCCCCGCGTAAACAAAACGGGCCACCAGCAGATAAGTGACTCCATTTTCAACCACGAGGGGCAGGACATCGTCGGCCAGCGGGGCGCCGGTGCCGTTGCGGACCATGAAATGGTTGGTGCTGGCGCCGGCGCGCAGGCCAAAATTCAGGTTCGTGGTGGTTGTGGCGCTGGCCGCGCCATGAAGCGAAAACGTATTGTTATTGCTAAAGGAACCGGTGGTGGTGGTTTCGTAGCGAACCAGGAAACGCGCATAAACGGTGCTGTTCAGGGGGGCCGCCAACTGGCGCGCCGCGGCGGGATTATTACCGGCGCCGCCATTGACCGTGGACCACGCCCGCCCGGCGCGGGTCTGACCGCCAATGGTGGTGCCGCCCGCCGGTGTAAAGACCAGCGGATTGGCGGTGGTATCCACCACGTCGTTGGTGGTGCTGCCGACCGGCGCCAGCCAGGCGCCGGCCCAGCCGGTTCCCCCATTTTGCCCCGATAACGCCTGACCGGCGGTGTAACTCTCGAAATCGTCGGCCGCCAAAACCGCCGCCGAAATCCGGCTTGCCGCAAGGCTCAGCAGCACGACGGCCAACCAAGCGCCAGCCTTTCCCGGGATGCGGGGAATCCAACTCGTTACTTTGCTTTTCATAGTTTTTGATGAGGGTTTCGCTATTGTTGCCAACAAATGCTGTTGTCAGGTGGTGTCATCACGAACTTCGTTTGGGTTGATTCAAGGCGCGCGGGCCGACTCGGTCGCGTTCTGCCAGGTCGAGTCGGCCACCCCCGCCCGGCGCAACACGATGCGGTCCATGTTCCAGCGTTGGGACCGGCCCGAAATCACCAGCGTATAGGTTTCGCCGGCCAGGAAATTGTATTCCGCCGACCACTTCACATCGTTGGCATCATCCAGTTGGGCCGCCCACGCCCAACTGTTTTCCGCGCCCCCGAAAAACTTGGTGTTCGCTTGCAGAAGGCTCAACGCCACGCTGCCGCCCGAGGTGTAATTGCCCGTCATTCGCACATAGCCGTCGTTGCACAGATCGCTGGCCGCGCCTTCGAGGCGCTTGCGCGCCCGAATATACAGCCGGTAAACTCCGCCCTGGCTGATCTTGAACTGGTAGCTCAGCGGGGAATTGGCCGAACCACCCGACGGACCGTTGCCGGTGAACTCCAGATGGCCCGTGCCCGAAGCCCCGATCACGTAAATGGGGTTGCCCGGGTTCACCTTCACCCAGAGGCCCAGCGGTGAAGCGGTGTTTTCGGCCTCCATCACCACCAAGCCGCCGCTTTCCAGCCACGCGCCGCTCGGCGCGCTCACGGCCGGCGTGAGCACCAGCTTGCGCCAGCGCCCGCGCGCATAGGCAAAGTCGGCCCCTTCCGGCACCAAACCATTGGAGTTCGAGTTGAATTCCACCCGGATCGTCGCCCCCGCGGCCACGGTAATGTTGCTGAAGGTGACACTGTGCTCGGTGTATTCCGTCGTGCTGGGATAAATGCGCGGATTGGTGAACTGTCCGGCTTGCACCCCGTTGATGAGCACCCGGAAGGTGCATTCGCCGTCGCGTTCGGTCAGCGTCGTCAGGGTCAGATGGTAGCTGCCCGCCGCGCCGGTGAAAGTGGCCGTGGCGGCGGCAAATTTTCCGAGGTCCGCCGCCGGCAGGCTGGCGGTGTTGATGGCCAGCGCGTTGCGAGCACTGTCCTTGTAAGCCGGCACGGCGCCGGCATTGAGGTTCGGAAAATTAGTGGCGGCCCACAACACCAGCGGGTCCGCCGGAGGCGGCGGCGCCACCGCCGGAGTTTGGCGGAGACGAAAATACTGTTGCGGATTCGTGGCGGCTACCAGGCGCGGGGAGGTCGCGTTGGGCACTTCCAACCAATCGGGCGAACTGAGTTGGGACGCTTGCTCAAGCGCGCAGTCGGGAGAACTCCAGGTCAGTTGCAGACCGCCGCCGAGGCGGGTAACGGCCAATTTCGGCGGATCGCCGGGCACCACGGCCTCCCACGTGTCGCCAACCACAAGCTCATCCACATCAAAATTGCCGCTGAGGGCGGCGGACCGGAAGAAGAGGGTCGAAATGGATGTCAAACCCGCCGCGTAAGTGGCGGTTACCGCCGGATTATTTTGGTCCGCGTAACCTGGATCAAGCCAGCCGTCAATCCGCGTGAATGCGCCGCCGCTGAACACATACCTCGCCACCACGCAATAAGTCTGGTCGAGGGCGGGAATTTTATCCATCGCCCCGCTCGCCAAAGGCGCCACAATGCCTTGGCGCACCATGAAGTTGGTGGCCCCGGAAGTGCTGTCCCGCCGGAAACCGATGTTCAGGGAATTGGTCAGGCTGGCGTTCGCCGCCGCGCCCGCGTCGGAACAGTGCAGGGCGAAGGTGCAGTTGGTGGCCATGCTTCCCGCCGCCAGACGCGCCAAATAGCGAACGTAGAAAGTGCGCGCGAGCGGCGTGGCCAGGGTCCGCACCGAATAAATTCCTGACGAGGCGGTGGTGACCCGCACGGCGCGCGCCCCGCCAGCCAGGAACCGGCCGCCCAAGGGCGTGAACGAGAGGGGATTGCCGGCTGTGTCTATCACGTTATTGACGGCCGCCCCGGTGCTCCAAGCGCCGGACCAGCCCGCGCCGCCATTGGCGCCATTTAAGGTTCCGACGCTGTAGGTCTCGAAGGTTTCAGCGGCGATGACGGCGGGTGAAGTTTCAGCAATGGTGATGGTCACCTCGTTGGTGGCGGCATTGCCGGCGGCATCCACCGCGCGCACCGCCAAGGTATGGAAACCCAGCGCCAGACCGCTCACCGACCAACTGTACGGAGCAAGGACATCGGTTCCTCTGAAGACGCCGTCCATGTAAAGCTCGGCGGCCTGCACGGCGACGTTATCCGTGATGTTTGCCGTGACCACCACCGCCGCTCCCGCCACCAAGGTCTGCCCGTCGGGCGGCGAGGTGATGATGATTTGCGGCGGGGTGGTGTCGGGAACGTGCGCGGAAACCGTCACCGTCAAGGTGTCGCTGGCGAAGTTGGATGCGTTGCCCGCTTCCAACTGCAGCACGTAAACGCCTGGGGCGCCCTCGATGACGGCCGTCGTGGAAACATTGGTGGCTGTGGCAAACGTCACCGTGCCCGGGCCGCTCACCTGGCTCCAGCGCGACGTGTAGGTTATGCCAACGTCCGCCGTCACCGTTCCCGCCAGCGACACCGCAACCCGGTTTGTCGCCGGCGGGAACATCAGGTTTTGGTCCTGACCGGCGTTGACCGTGAGACCCCCGGCGGGCGGCACCATGTCGTTCCAAGCCGTGCCCACCTTGATTTCGTCAGCCATGACAATATCCCGGGGAGTCGTAATTCCATGCAAGGAAGCGGCGCGCAGCAGCAGGTGCGAGACGAACGGCAGGCCGCTGCCCGCACTTAAAATAAGCCAGGCATCCCCTTGTGGCTTGTCCGCCTCGGAGGTGGCGCCGGGATTCAGCCAAAGATGGATGCTGTCGAAGGTGTTTTGGGCGGAATAATTCAAGCGGGCCACCAGGAAATAGTCCGTGCCGGCGCTGATTTGACCGCCGGTCGCGGCGTTGGTGTGGGCGGTGGTGGTAAGATTGCCCGTGCCGTTGCGAACCATCACGTGATGGACGGCGTTGGAGTCGTTGGTGTTGGAGGAGGATCGGAGGCCAAAATTTAAATTAGTGGTGGCGGTGGCGTTGGTGCCGCAGTGAATGGCAAAGGTATTGTTCTGGTTCCACAACCCCTCGCGCAAGCGAACCAAGTAGCGGACGTAAAAGGTCTGGCTGATCGGCGAGGCCAATTGCCGGGCGGCGGATATTTGGTTCACGCCGTCGGCCGTGTGGCTGACTTGAAAAGCGCTGTCTCCTCCCGCTATCACCAGCCCGCCGGGCGGAGTGAAATTCAGCGGACTGCCGCCGGTATTGGTGGCGATGGCAATGACGGCGTTGGAGCCGGGTGGTCCCCAGGCGCCGGCCCAGCCAAATCCCCCGTTCTGGCCGAACAAGGCCTGTCCGGGAGCATAGCTTTCGAAGTCTTCTTCGGCCAGCACCGCCGCCCGGGCCGGCACGGACCCCAAAAGCCAACCGCCCGCCAACAGTGCCCAAAGGCATGGGCGAGAAAAGGGCGTCCTGTTCATACTGGCAGTTTAGAATGGCCGCAACCGCCTGTCTATGTGACTTTCCGTATTTTACTTGAGCTTTTGCGTCGCTCACGGGGCCATGATAACGCGCAAACGAAGAAACCGGCGCCAGCCCCAGGAAACCGGCGTGTTGTCTCTAAGACGCACCCGTTCCCCATACTCCGATTCGACCCATGCTTCTTCGGTCAAATGCGGCCCGCCGGACTGCCAAAGTCCGGCGTTCAGGGTGTCGGCAACCTCGGCGACCCAAGTCACCCCCTCCGCATCCGTCCGGCGCCGGTAGGTTAGCGTGAGATGCCCCCCCTCAATCGCGGCGAGCGGCCGCTTCTCCGGCTCCGCCACCAATGGATCGCCGCCCAGCGCAAATTCCACCGCGTTGCCGAGGCCATCGCCGTCCGGATCCGCTTCCGGCCCGCTAATGTCCGGGTCCGCCAGTTGCCCGGGGGAGAACCACCGGTTGCGCCAGCCGGCGAAAGTCTCCCGCGCCCGCACCAGCGCCACCCAATCGTTGGTGCTGGTGGCTGGCGGCAATCCCAAACTGACCACCCCGCCGCCGCTGACGCGGCTTACCGCGCCTGTTTGCAAGGCGCCGCCCCGCCTTGGATCAAACCAATCCACAGTGAGCGAGCCGGCGGCGGCGGCCAGGTTCAAACTGGCCTGAACGGGCGCGGGCAGATAGACCACATAGACCCGCCCGGTTTGAGCCAGGCAATGCGCCCCGCTGCCTCCACCCGTCAGCAGGTCGTCGCGGTTGGTCATGGCCCAAAACGGAACGGCGTGCTGGCGGAAGAACTCGAGCGCGTAACGGCATTGGTTCCACCAGTTGCTGCGGCTGTTCCAATCCTGGGCGTTGAGGTCGTTTTGCGGATGGCTGTAGCCAAAATAGGTCTCGATCCCAGCCCCGCCGGCCAGCAGGTTGCCCCACAGAATCGGGCCGCGCACGCTGTCATGATAAAAGTCCTCGGCGTCGGTGATAATGCCGTCATTGGCGGGATTTTGCTCGTCGTTGGCCACCACCCACGGCACCCCGCTGGTGGCGGAGCGATGCAAATAAGTCAATGTGGAGGAAAAAACCGTGGCGGGCCCCGTTTGCAGCGAAAAGCCGGTCACCTTCGAGGCGCTGCCCAAGAGGTCAAAATGATTGGCGCCGTTGTGGATCACCTGCAGGTGGTGGTAAGGGTCCAGGTCGTGGATATGCTGCGACCAGGCTTTTTTTTGGGCGGTGGTCGCGCTGTCAATTTCCTCGCCCAAGTTCCAGTTGAGCGCCAGGTGATGGCCATAGCGGGCGATCAATTCGCGATAATAAAGCGCTCGTTCCACTCCCAGGTTGCCGCCGTCCATCTTCAGCTCGTTTTCGGTTTCCATCATCTTGAAGTGCAAATAAAACCCCAGGTGGTCGCCGTAGTCGAAAATGCGGTCCCATTGTTCCATTTTGGAAACATCGAACCGGTCGTGATGCAGTTGGGTATCCCACCGGTTGTTGCCGGCGGCCTCGAAGGCCGCCACGCTGCCGGTCAACCGGTGGGGAAAAACGTTTTTGTCGTCGCCGTCCACGCTGAAGGTGAGAAAGGAAAAGGCGTTCATCCCCTGGTCGGCCAGGTATTTCAGGGCGCCCAGCAGGTTGGTTCCGCGCCCGCCGCGCCAGGTGTAAGGAGCGGCTTCCGTTGGCTGGTAATGCGCCGCGTGGGGGCTCCAGGTCTTGCGCGCGCCGCCCACATTGGGCGTGTCGTCGAAATCCGCGTAGGCCAGCAGGTTCTCCGGCGAATCGGCCCCCGCTTTGAGAAAATACTCGCCGGTCTCCGCAAAGCGCAGGTGATGCCGGCCCACGTATTGAAGGCGGCCTTTGGCGCGATGGTCCCGGCCTGTCTTGTCTGTCGGCGCAATGGTAAAACGCCCTGTCGCCCCGTCAAAACTGACCGGCGTGCCCGCTTCCGGCGCCAAGTTGGTGGCCACGTCCGGCCCGGACCGGAAAGAGGCCAAGTAAATCCATTCGCCAGTCGCGTCCGGCGCAAAATGGACCCGCCACTGGTCGCCGGCGTCGGCCCCTGTTTCAGCCGCGTGGCCGTCCGCCGCGAAGAATCCCGGCACCAGAAAGGAGCGGCCCGATTCCCAATGGGTGAAGGTGACATTGAGCCGGTAATCGCGGAAAGGATTGGGGGTGGCGGTTTCACTGGAGAACGGGCCGTCAAAGGTCACGCTGACCCGGTGCCACTTTTTCAGCTCCCCGCTGACCACGCCGTTTTGATGGGCGCCGGGCTCGCGCACCGTTACAAACACCACCGCCGAGGTGGCGACAGCGCCTTCGTTGTCCGTCGCGCGGGCGGTCAACGCATACAGGCCCGCCGCCACATTGCTCCACACCAGGCTGTAAGGGCTGTTGGTGGCTTCGCCCAGTTTGAGCGGCCCCGCAAAAAACTCCACCCTTGCCACCGTGCCGTTGGCATCGGCGGCCACCGCGGTCAGCGGGATGTCCGCCGGCGCCGCGAACACCGCCCCGGGCGCCGGGGCGGCCAGCGCCACTTGCGGCGGCGGATTTTGTTGCGGCGCTCCCACGACTTGCGCCCAATTGGTGGCCAGCAGAATGTGGTCGCATTGCACGGCGTCACCGTCCTCCAAAGCCGCGGTGCGGAGGATTAAATGACTGAAAGCCGTCAGGCCAGCCCCGGCGGTCAATTGCATTCGGACCATGCCTTGCGGCTGGTTATACACGTCATCCACCCCGGGATTGAGCCAGAGCTCGAAACGATCGTAGGTGGCGCTGGGGTTGCCCTGCCCATCCAACTTGCTGACCCGGCAAACCAAATAGTTCACGCTCCCCGCCGCCGTCGAGCCGGCCAGCGTGTTCGCGGCTTCCGGCGCGGCAACACCCACGCGCAGCATAAAGGTCCCCGGCCCCCGCAATCCAAAGTTGGGTGTGGCCATGTTCACCGAGCTGTTGGCCAGGTGCAGGGAGAAAGTGTCGGTGTCCGACCAATCGCCCGCGCTCACCCGCGCCAGGAAAGCCGCGTAAAAAACCTCCGGCAACGGCGGCAGGGCGCGGCTGTTGGTTTGGTAACCGCCAACGGCGATTTGCGCGGCGCGCGTGCCGCCGTGGATTGCCCAGCCGCCGGCAGGGGTGAAGTTCAGCGGGGTCCCGCTGGTGTCCACCGCCCGAAAATCGTTGTTCGGCGCCCCGCCCGCCCACGCCCCCGCCCATCCCGTTCCGCCATTCAATCCCAGCAGCGTTGCGCCGGACGGGTAATCCTCAAAAGACTCCACCGCCAAAGGCGCGGGGTCGCCGCCCATGATCGTGTCGAACTGCGCCACCACTGTGCTGAGGCCCGTGGCGTTGCTGACCGTTATTTCGGCGGTGTAATTGGTGTTGGGGACCAGATTTGTGAACCACACCGTCCGGTTGGTGGTGGCGCCGCCAATGACGAGGTCGGCGGACACGTCCGCTCCGTTCAAAACGAGCCGCAGGCCCGCTGGCGAGATCGGCTCGGTCGAACTCGCCGTGAAATGGAGGCCATTGGTCGGCGGCCAGCCGGTCGCGCCATCCGGCGGCGAAAGGTTGTCAATCACGGGCGGCCCGGAAGGCAGCGGCACCACTTCCTCCCAACTCGTGGCTATGACCAGATTGTCGAAAAAATACCGGTCGTCCGCCTCATTGGCGGCGGAGCGGAAAAACAAGTGGGTGAACGAACTCAAACCTGCGCCCGCCGCCAGGTTCAGGGTTAGATCGGGACTGCCGGCGTCCCCGTGCCCCGGGTCCAGCCAAAAGTCCACCCGGTCAAACGTCCCCTGGGGTGAGCGGCTAAAGCGCGCCACCAGCAGATAGGTCCGGCCGGTCTCGACTTTGACCGGCAGCGCGTCGTCCGCCAGCGGCGTGCCCGTGCCGTTGCGGACCATGAAATGATTGGTGCCGGCGCCGGCGCGCAAGCCAAAATTAAGCGTCGCGGTATTGGTGGCGCTGTTGGCCAGGTGCAGCGAGAACGTGTTGTTGTTGCCAAAAGCGCCCCCGCCGGTGGTTTCGTAGCGGGTGAGAAAAGCGATATAAAAGGCAACGTCCAGCGGCGTGGCCAATTGGCGGGCGGCCGCCGGGTTGTTGCCGACGCCGCCATTGACCGTGGACCAGGCCCGGCCCGCGCGTGTTTGCCCGTTGAGCACCGCCCCGCCGCCCGGGATGAATGACAGCGGATTGGCCGTTGTTTCCGCCACGTCGTTGGTGGTGCTGCCGGCCGCGGCAAGCCACGCGCCCGCCCAACCCAGTCCGCCATTCTGCCCGGTTAAGGGTGCGCCGGACGGGTAATTCTCAAAGTCGTCCTTGGCCAGGATCGCTGCTTTGCCCGAAGCCGTCACCGACAGCAGGCCAACGATCATCCCCGCCGCGAAAATGCGCCGCTTCACCATGGCGGGACAACATACGCGCGCTACCGGCGGGGGTCCATGTGACTTTCCGTATTTTACTTGAGAGTTTGCGGAAAGGGCCGGCAAGTTGCCGGACGCGCGAAGAGGGCGGGCGAAACGCTTGCGCGACTCGCGCCGGCCAATACGGTATGGTCTCCGGGAGGCAATACACAACCTGTCACCGTGGGCGATGTTCTCCCTCTCCCCCCACGGGGGGAGAGAGGCACGGGCCAAAGTGTTACAGTTTATTGGCCGCCGGCCCAAAAATGGTTCTTCGACATTTCCAGTGGAATGGCCGAAAAGGAGTTGCCGCGCATAACGTCGGGCCTGGGATTTTCGCGGGCGCTGTTCCCCCTCACCCCCACCCTCTCTCCCTCAGGGAGAGGGAGACCCGTTCGCCGGCGCTCGAAGTCATCGGGAGCCGCGGTTTCACTGGACACCGCCAGCGATATTTCCCTCCCCACGAACCCTCTGGTTGTAGGAGCCGACGTAAGGAGGCTCAAATTGGTCCCCGGGCGTGATGGCTATGATATCAGAGCCTCCTTACGTTGGCTCCTACGCGGTTCAGGGGTGGCAAGGCGCGAAACCAGTTTTCGGGGAAGTACTCTCCCTCAGGGAGAGGGACTAAGGGTGAGGGGAAACAGCGCCACCGGAATACGCGGGACTTCCAGCTTTAACCAGCGAGTTGCCCCTTCGTTTTTGCTCCGTTTTGCCCACTGAAAACGTCGAAGAGCCCCCAAAATTAACTTTTGGCCCGCGTGGAAGTTGCTAGTCCGCCTTCGTGTTGGCCGGATGTTTGGGGCGGTCGCCGGGAATACTGCCGGGCTTCCAGGACTTCGCCGTAGCGATGTCGGAGCGCACGTTCTCGGTCAGCGCCGTGCGGTCCACCCAGCCGACCCGGTTGTAGAGCACCCGCTCCTGATAACGAGCCGCATAGCAGCGCGCGTAATCCTGCCAGTGGACGAGCGCCTGTTCCAACAGCCGCACCGCGTTCTGCCGAAGGTTTTCCTCGCCGGTCGTGTCGAACAGGGCGAGGTCGCAGGCGGCCCGGATTTTGGCGGCGTAATAGTCGCCAAGTTGGGCAAACATCTCGAGGTCGTCGAGCGTGGCGGCCAGCTCGGCGCTGCCGGCCTGACTCGTCCGCAGCGCCGGCAGCTCCCGGCGGACCGTGGCGGCGTTGACCGACAACTGGCTGGCGATCTCCAGCGGCGTGATGCCTGCCGGCGTTTGGCCGTCCAACTTCGCCCGGCGCCAAGCCTTGATGCCCAGCACCCCGCTGCCAGGCATCGGGTCGCGTTCGATGTATTCGCCTACGGTGTAAAATCCCCGGTAGCGGGAGTCGCTGAGGTTGGCCTCCGGCAGCCAATGCAAGTCAATGCGGCCCCAGACGAAACGGGTGATCAGGGGAAATATGCGCGAGCCGGCGCGCCAAGCCTCATCAAGACGCTTGGCGTCCGTTTGCGGAAAACGCATTGCCAGCACCCGCCGGAAATGCGCGTCGGGAATCGCCGGGTCATAGGCCAGCCGGCCCCAGAGCATAAAGGAATACCATTGTTTCTCGATGACGGTGGGCCGGGGGTGATCGGCGTTCTTGGCCAGGAAATCGCGCCCCCAGATGTAACCGTCCGGCCCCATGTAAAAGCCGCACACCTTGTCCGCCGGGGGCATGGACTTGATGAAGTTTCGCGCGAATTCCGGGTCGCCCCAGCGGAAGCTATAAATGTCGTCGTTGCGGACGGTGAGCCAGGAGCGCAGGCCGTTGCCCAGCTCGCCCAGCACCTCCTTGATGAACGGCGGGTTGGTGATCGAATACATGTGCGCCACGGCGTATTTGTAGCTCAGCTCGAACCGGCACGGCAGGTCCCGCCACTGCCGCCGGATGTCGGACGCTTTGGTTTGGTGGAAACGGTGAATGAGCCGAAAGGGCCGCTGCGGGGTCTCTTTGAGGGCGTCCCGAACGCCTTCGCCATAAGTTTCCCACAGCCACGTTTCTTTGTCGCGTCCGGCCAGCTTGCCTTCCATGAACTCGCCCGCCGTAATGCCGATGCCCGCCAGCAGCGGGTAGGTTTTTACCGTTTCGCGGACGCTGGCGCGGAAATAGCGGATCATGTTTTCATCGGGGTTGGCGCGGCTGAGGCCGTGCTTCCCCTCCGCGCCATGCAGGAAGGCGTTCCAGGTGAACCAATAGACCTCAATGCCGCGGTCGGCCGCCATTTGCATCACCTGACGCCAAAAAGCGATCTTTTCCCCGATGCTCAGCCGCTTCACCGCCTCGGCGCCGTTCAGGAATTCGGGCCGGAACATGTTGCGTCCCATGTGGTCGAACTGGCTTTGATGGATCACTTCGCGCCGGGCGCGCAGCACGTCGGTCAAAGCGACCTCGGGATATTCGGGCACCTTTACGATGGACGGAAAAGGATGAAGATTCCACAGCGTCAGCGCGTTGTAGCGGTGCCGCGCCATTTCATCGAGGAAAGTCCGCCAGAAATCCAGGGACCACATCTCGGGGATGTTTTCTTGGGCGGCGTCGCTGCTGTCCGAGTAACTGGGAGTGCGCAGATCGAGAGGGAGGTTGAATTTGATGCCGCGCTCCTCGATGAACGGACGGCGTCCACCCGGCTTGAGGTCAGCCAGCGTGCCCAGCCGCACGGCTTCGGCTACCTCCAGCCCGCCGTAGAGCGCGCCGCGCGCGTCCGCGCCCGCCACGCGCAGCCCCGCCTCATCTCTGTCCAAGTGGAAGCCTTGCGCGGGCTGGCCGCCGCCGATTTCGATGCGGACTTCCGGCGCGGGCACGCCCGCCTGCCGCGCCGCGCGCCGGATTTCCTCCGCCGCGAATTGCAGCGGCGCGGAGTTCGGGGGATGCACGGTCACCGCCGCCGCCAGGGTGCCAACCGCCAAGCTAATCGCCGCCAAGCAGGGAATAGTATTCACTGCCGCTAGTTTTCGCCGATGCCCATGAATCGGCAAGCCCATTTCGCTTTGGGATGCCGTCTTATCGCGAGGATGTTTTGGGGTTTCGCCGTTTGGCCCTCCCCTTTTTCACGGCGGCGCAACTCCATACGGTATGGTTTCCCAGACGCCGTACACAATTTGTCACTGTGGGCGAATTTCTCCCTCCCCATGAATCCCCTGTTTGTAGGAGCCGACGTAAGGAGGCTCAAATTTGGCCCCACGCGTGATCGCTTGGATATCAGAGCCTCCTTACGTCGGCTCCTACGCGGTTCAGGGGTGGCAAGGCGCGAAACCTGGTTTCGGGGAATTCTCTGCCCCCGTGGGGGGAGGGGATGGGTTGCGGGGCGCGTGTCGTTTATCCCAAGCACTCATCAGTAATGGCCATCACCGTCAGGTGGCGGCTGGTTATGGCGGGGGTTAATCCCGCCCGCCGACAATCCGACGGAAAAGGGACCCGCAGTTTCAACAACCGCAACCCATTGTGGTTTCTCCTAATCCTTGCCCAATCGGTGGTGGGGACGGGCAAAAAAACAATTTTTGGGATTGGCAAAGGACGCAGCTTGGCTAGACTATATCTCAAGAAACAACGGATGGTTGGCGGTCATGGCGGATAAACAAGATAACAAGCACGTTTACGACGAGAGCAAAGTCAAAACGCTCTCGTCCCTCGAACACATTCGGCTGCGCACCGGCATGTATATCGGGCGGATTGGCAACGGCTCGCATTACGACGACGGCTGCTACATTTTGCTGAAGGAGGTTTTGGACAACGCGGTTGACGAATACATCATGGGCTTCGGGAAGACGGTGGAAATCCAAATCGAAGGACCCAAAGTCTCTGTGCGGGACTATGGCCGGGGGATTCCGCTCGGCAAGGTGGTGGACTGCGTGTCCAAAATCAACACCGGGGCGAAATACAACGACGATGTGTTCCAGTTCAGCGTGGGCCTGAATGGTGTCGGCACCAAGGCCGTCAACGCGCTGTCCCGCGAATTTGTGGTGCGCTCCTTTCGGGATGGGGAGTTTGTCGAGGCCTCCTTCCGCAAGGGTCTGCTGCGCGGCGAAAAGAAGGGCCAAAACCCGAAAGAACCCAATGGCACCTTCATCCGTTTCGAGCCGGATCCGGAGATATTCAAGGAGTTTGAATACCGGCCGGAGCATGTGGAACGGCGGCTGCGCCATTACAGCTACTTGAACACGGGGCTCAAGCTGGTCTATAACGGCCAGGTTTTTCAATCGCGCCTGGGCTTGCTCGACCTCGTGATGGACGATTTGAAGGCGGACGGCAGCGAGCCCATCTATCCGCCGCTGCATTTCACCTCCAAAACCCTCGAGTTTTGCTTCACCCACAGCAACAGCCGGTATGGCGAGACCTTTTATTCGTTCGTCAACGGCCAATACACCTCGGACGGCGGCACCCACCTGAGCGCGTTTCGCGAGGGGCTGCTGAAAGCGGTCAACGAATACGCCAACGGAAAATTCGACGGGGACGATGTGCGGGAATGCATGGTGGGCGCGGTGGCCATCCGGCTGAAGGAGCCGGTGTTCGAGTCGCAAACCAAGAACAAACTGGGCAACACCGAAATCCGGTCGGAGCTGGTAAACAAGGTGCGGGAGGAGCTGCTGCATTTCTTCAATCGGAACAAGGAGATCGCGGGGAGCATCATCAGCAAGGTCCAGGACACGCAGCAATTGCGCAAAGAGCTGCAGGAGGTGAAGAAGCTGGCGCGAGAGCGAGCCAAGGCCATCACCCTGCGCATCCCGCAGTTGAAGGATTGCAAGCATCATTTCGACAAGAAAAAGGGCAAGGGCGAGGGAACGATGTTGTTCATCTGCGAAGGGCAATCGGCCGCCGGCTCGATTACCAGTTGCCGCGATGTGAACAATCAGGCGGTGTTCGTGCTCAAGGGCAAGCCGCTGAACGTTTGGGACCTCAAGCGCGACGTGATGTATAAGAACGACGAGCTGTACAACCTGATGCAAACCCTGAACATCGAGGATAACCTCGAAGGGTTGCGCTATGAAAAGGTCATTCTGGCGACCGATGCCGACGTGGACGGCCTGCATATCCGGAACCTGATGATCACCTATTTCTTCCGGTTTTTCGATCAACTGGCGCACGACGGCCATCTTTTCGTCCTGGAAACGCCGCTGTTCCGGGTGCGCAACAAAACGCGCACCCTCTATTGCTACAGCGAGGCGGAGCGCGAAGCGGCGATTGCCGAACTGGGCGGCAAGCCGGAAATCACGCGTTTCAAGGGGCTGGGAGAAATTTCGCCGGCTGAATTCAAGCAATTCATCGGCCCGGAAATGAGGCTCAGCCGGGTCGAGCACGCTCCGCGGCCGGAAGCGGCGGGGGTTTTTGCCTTTTACATGGGCAAGAACACGCCCGAGCGCCGCGATTACATCATGGAACAATTGGTGGTGCCGGTGGAGGATTGATGAGCGGAAAATCCGCCGCGCGCCGCAAAACATTCGTCGCCATGGCAGCCAAAAAGAAAAAGGACAACCAGCAATTGGACCTGCAAATCACGGTTCCCGTCGCCGCCGCGGAAGGCGTGGCCCCGCAAAGCCAGATGGAAACCGGCGGCAACGGCAATGGGAATGGCAACGGCGAGGCCCACGTGCAGGCCGAGGAGGTTCCCGCTCCCGCGGCGCATCGTCCGTTTAATCCCCGGCAGATCGAGCAGCCCTTGCACCGGCGCGTGGACACCAGTTTTCTGGCTTACGCTTCCTATGTTATTCGCGACCGGGCGATCCCGCATCTGGCCGACGGGCTGAAGCCGGTGCAGCGCCGCATTCTCTGGGCGCTGCATTTGGGCGACGACGGCCGGTTTACGAAAGTGGCCAACGTGGTGGGAGACACGATGAAATTCCACCCGCATGGCGACGCCGCCATTGGCGACGCCCTGGTGGTGTTGGCCAACAAACGCTACCTGATCGAGGGGCAGGGGAATTTCGGCAACCTCTTCACCGGCGACCCCGCCGCCGCGCCCCGTTACATCGAATGCCGGCTGACCGAGCTGGCGCGCACCGAGCTGTTCAACGACGAGATCACGGAGTTTGTCCCCAGCTACGACGGGCGCGCCAAGGAGCCCGTCACGCTGCCTTGCAAACTGCCATTGGCGCTGATGCTGGGGGCGGAGGGCATCGCCGTCGGCTTGTCCGCGCGCCTTTTGCCGCACAACTTCCCCGAGCTGTTGGCGGCGCAGATCGCCATTCTAAAAAAGCAGCCCTTCAAAGTGCTGCCCGATTTTCCGACCGGCGGCCTGATGGACGCCCGGGGCTACCAGGATGGCAAAGGCAGCGTTAAGGTGCGGGCGCGCATCAAGGTCAAGGACGAGGCCACGGTGGTCATCAAGGAGATACCGCCCACCACCACCACCGAGTCGCTCACCGCCTCCATCGAGGACGCGGCCCGCAAAGGCAAACTGAAAGTCAAGGCCATCAATGATTTCACCTCCGAGGAGGTCGAAATCGAGATCAAGTGCCCGCCCGGCGTCGAGGCCGAAAAACTGGTGGATGCTCTTTATGCGTTCACCGACTGCGAGGTCACCCTGGCCAGCCGCATTGTGGTGATTCGCGACAACCGCCCGGTAGAGATGACCGTCAGCGAGGTGCTGCGGGAAAACACCCAACAACTGGTGGAGATTCTGCGCCGCGAACTCGAACTGAAAGAGGCCAAGCTGCGGGAGGACCTGCATTTTCGCACCCTGGAGCGCATCTTCATCGAGGAGCGTCTTTACAAGCGGATCGAACAATGCCGCACCAACGAGGCGGTGATGGCCGCCGTGCGCGACGGCTTGCAGCCTTTCCGCAAGGAAATGCTGCGGGAGCCCTCCGACGAAGACTTGGAGCGCCTGTTGGCGGTGCGCATCCGGCGGATTTCCCTCTTCGACATCGCCAAGCACCGCGAGGAAACGCAAAAGATCAAGACCGAACTGAACGAAACCCGGCAGCACCTCAAGAACGTGGTCAAATATGCGATTGCCCACTTGCAGGGGCTGCTGGACCGCTACGGCCCGCAATACCCGCGGCTGACCCGTTCCAGCCGCTACGACGAGGTGGAAGCCAAGGAAGCGGCTTTCAAGGCTTTCAAAGTGGCCTACGACCGCGAGCGCGGCTACGTCGGGCACAAAGTCAGCGGCGACGAGTTCATCACCGAATGCACCAAGTTCGACCGCCTGATCCTGGTGTTTAAGGACGGCCATTACAAGGTGGTCGAGCTGCCGGAGAAACTGTTCGTGGGGCCGGACCTGGTGTATGTGGGAATTCCCCAGAGGGACCGGGTCATGACCCTGGCCTACACCAATCGCGAGGCCACCTATCTCAAGCGTTTCACTTTCGGCGGCTTTATCCTGAACAAGGATTACTTCTGCATCCCCCCCCGCTCGAAAATCCTGTTCATCAGCGAAGGCACCCCGGAAACGCTTTATATCAAATACAAGCCGGCGCCGTATCAAAAGGTCAATCAGCAGACCTGCCTGCCCGGCGACGTGGCGGTCAAAGGCGCCAAAACCCGGGGCAACCAGATTTCCATCAAGGAAGTTTCCAGCATTGACCTCAAACCGCCGCGGGGCTGGGACCCGGAAGCCGTCACCACGCGGGTGGTTTTTGCCTGAGCCGCCCTCGGCCAAAGGCTTGAACTTATTGGCTTGCGTTTTGCCGGATCGCCCAGCAGAAATGGGCCATGCAAAATCCTCTGGAATGGTCGCGGCGCGAGTTTGTCCGCTCCACCCTGACAGCCGGGGCGGCGCTGGGCGCGCCGAATTTATTGGGTGCGGAAAACAAAGGCGCGGGGACAACCTGGAAAATCGGCCTGGTTGGTTGCGGCGGGCGGGGTCGCGGCGCGGTGGCCGATGCCCTGGCCGCCGGAAAAATCATGGGCCTCAACGTGCAGGTGGTCGCGCTGGCCGATTTCTTTTTGGAGCGGGCGCAAAAAGCCGGAGAGATGTTCCAGGTGCCGGCGAATCGCTGCTTTGGCGGGGCGTCCGGCTACCAGAACTTGCTGGAGACCGACGCGCAGATTGTATTGATTGTGGCGGCGCCGCTGTTTCGCCCTTTGCAGTTGGAAGCCGCCATCAAAGCCGGCAAGCATGCCTTTGTCGAAAAACCGGTGGCGGTGGATCCCCCCGGTTGCCGCCGGGTTATTGCCGCTGGCGAGGCGGCGGAAAAGAAAGGATTGGCCATCGTCGCCGGCACGGAGATGCGGCACGACTGGAATTACCGCAAAACCCACCAGGCGGTGGCGGTCGAAAAGGCCTTGGGCCGGCTTTACGCGGGCCGCGTGGCCTTTTGCATCGGCCACATGTTCTCCTCGCAACCGATCAACCCGCAGGTTCCGGACGACCTGGTCCGGACCTGGCAAAACTGGACGGCGCTCTCCGGCGATCACCTGGTCGAACAGCACGTCCACAACCTTGACGTGGCCAACTGGTTTTGCGGCAAACCCCCGGTCAGCGCCGTTGGCTTCGGCGGTCGCGCCCAGCGCAAGGCGGGCGACATGTATGATTTCTTCAGCGTGGATTACGATTATGGCGAAGGGGTGCATATCCATTCCATGTGCCGGCAGGTGAGCGGTTGCTGGAATTGGACCGGCCACGATTTCGTGTATGAGCGCGGGCAAACCAAAGGGAACGACCGGCCCACGCCGGAAAAATCGCCCCTCCCGGCGGACCTGCCCCAAGGCCCCACCAGCCACCATCAGGAGCAGATTGACATGCTATACCATGCCGGTCGGGGCGAGCCGCACAACGAGGCCCGCGCGGTCGCCGAGTCCACCGCCACCGGCATCATGGGCCGGGTGTCCGCTTACACCGGCCAGCAGGTGTTCTATGACGAACTGATGACCGACCCCAAGAAAAAGCCGGACCTTTACCATCTCACCCTGAAGCCGTCCGCCGAGGATTTTGAGAAAGGCACGGTCGAGTTGCCGAAGGAAAACCTCGTGCCGGTTCCCGGACGCCGTTAGTTGGCGATGGCGGGACCACGTTTTCTGTCAATGGTCGCTCACCCACAACGCGCCCGCAAGGTGATGAAGCGGCGGTGAAACCGGGGCAAACACGCTGGCTCGTGCTGACGGCGGCGGTTTTCCTGGCCTGGCCGGGGCGGGAGCAGGCCTGGACCGCGATTATCTTGCCGGCCATTAGTCCTTTTATCGTGGTCAACAGCGCGATTGCCGCCCGGTCAGCGGACCTGCTTTTGCTGGCGGCCCTGCCGCTGCTGGTTTGGGCGTTTTTTCGGCCGCGCCCGATTTGCCGCCATCTCTGCCCCACTGGCCTAATGCAGGATTGCGTGGCGCGGCGAGGGCCGATCAAGGATTCGTGGATGTCACGTTTGCCCCCTTTGGGCAAATGGGCGGTGCTGGCGACTTTTGGGGGCGCGTTGTGTGGTTTTCCGCTGTTTCTCTGGCTTGATCCCCTCGCCCTATTCAACGCTTTCATTAACTCGTGGCGGTCGAATACCGGATTTGTCGCCGTGGCGTCCGGGCTGGGACTGCCACTGCTGCTGCTGTTGGCCTGGTGGCGGCCAAAAATCTGGTGCCAGCGGCTCTGCCCGCTGGGCGCCGTGCAGGAACTGGCCTGGCGGTCGCCGTCGGAAGTTGCGCCGCGGACTTTTAGTCTGTTGCCTGCCCGCCCGCCTGCCTTACGGCGGGCAGGCCGCCCGGCAGGCGGGTATCGCCGCCCGGTTGGCCGGCAGAGATCGGTTGCCGAAAAAGGCGATGAAGATGAGAGCGATGCCCCCGCCGAAAAAATGCCACCCGGGCATGGCTCCCGCAGGGATTTCCTGGCGGCGGGCGCCGGCGCGTGCGCGGCTTTGGCGCCGTTGCGCGGACTGTCGTCAAGGGGAGCGCCTCTGCGCCCGCCAGGGTCCCTGCCGGAAACCAGTTTCGCCGGCGTCTGCGTGCGGTGCGGCAATTGCGCCGCAGTCTGCCCCTCGCGCATCATCCGTTCGAGCCTCGACTGGCGGCAGCCCGAAGGCTTGCTGGCGCCGACGCTGGATTTTTCGTTTGATTACTGCCGGGAAGACTGCCACCGCTGCAATACCGTCTGCCCCAGCGGGGCCATTGCGCGGCTTTCGCGGGAGGAAAAAAGGCGGCGTTTGATTGGTCTCGCCCACGTGGACACGAGCCTTTGCCTCTTGGCGCAAGGACGCGAATGCACCGCCTGCATCCAGAAATGCCCTTACGCGGCGCTGGCCATCCACAGCGCCGACGGCGGCTTCTCCAACGAGCCGCTGGTGGACCCCGCAAAATGCAACGGTTGCGGCGCCTGCGAAACCGTCTGCCCGGTTGGTCCCCTCCGGGCCATCCGGGTAATCTCCCGCGGCTGACTTGCGTATGATGCCAAACCCCATCACCAAACTGCTGGCCGTGGCGGGCGTTTGCCTGCTTGGGCCCGGCCTTTTGGCCCAACAGCCGGTGGCGGTGGGCAAAGGCTCTTACGCCGCCTTCCCGCCGCCCGGGTTGGTGATGGACAAACAGAAAAACACCGACCGCGTTCAGGAAACGGAAAAGCGGAAGTTATACCTGGTGAAGGACGACGGCCGCCCCATCCCGAGCAATAAATGGTATCAGAACCTCCTTTTTCAGCCCTTTGGCACGGGGCTTTGGGCCATGCCACACAAGGTGGACGCGACCAAGGAAGGCCTCGAGGTGTTTTTTCCGACGGCCTTCAGCGGCGACGGCACCCGCTCGCTTGCGGAGTTTCCGCTGGTCATTGCCGGCAACAATTTCCAGCCCCAGGACTCGCGGGTCAAGGAGTGGACGGACTGGACGGTCGCCTTTCGCCTCTTTGAAAGCGAAAGCCGGTATATGGATGTAACCTTGGGGGAGGGAATGCCGGCGGTGTGGATCGAGTTTGCCGGGGTGCAACCGGTCCTGGCGCTGGGCGGGCAGGGCGGCAAAGGCAGCCGGAGCAAGACCCCGGCTGGATTTTTCGACCTGGCTGGCAAGCCGGTCACGCTGCCCGTCACCGGCGATGCTCTCGGCCTCACCCATGCGGGGCGGGCCTATGGCGTGTTCGCCCCGGACGGCACCCGTTTCGAGCGGAGCTTGGAGGGTGTCAGCGTGGTTTTTTCCGGCAAAAGCGCGTTCCTGGTGATTTGTCCGCTGCCGGCGAGCCAGGATATGGCCTTCTTTCATCGGCACGCCTTTGCGGTGCCGCGAGACACGCGGGTGGCATGGAATTATGACCGGGAGGGCGGCACGATAACCACGACCTGGAAAATCATCACCGAGCCGCTGAAGGGCGGGAGCCGCGGCGTCATCCAGGGCTGGCTGCCGCATCACTGGCGCGAAAACCTGGCCCCGCTTGATCTTTCCGGCCCGGCCTATGCGACCATCCGGGGCAGGCTGAAATGCGCGACAGGAACGGAGTTCACTCTGCGCTACCCTTTCTTCGGCGTGCTGCCCAACCTGCCACCGGCGCCCGCTTTGGAGGGGGAGCGCGTCAAGACGCTGCTGGCGCGACATTTTGCCGACCCGCGCAAAAACCTCGGCGGCGATACTTATTGGGGCGGCAAAGACCTGCAACGCCACGCGCAGGCCGCTTTTATCGCGGGACAAACCAAGGACCCGTCCCACGCCGCCGTCGTCGCCAAACTGCGGGCCGACATGGAGGACTGGCTTACTTACAGCCCCGGCGAAAAGGAAAAGTTTTTTGCTTGGTATCCCCGGCGCAAAGGGCTGGTCGGCTTCAGAGTTGCCTACGGCTCCGAGCATTTCACCGACACCCACTTCCACCAGGGTTACTTTGTTTATTCCGCCGGACTGCTTTGTCAATTGCAGCCGGATTTTGCGGCCACCTACGGCGAGATGGCGCGGCTGCTGGCGAAAAACTACGCCAATTACGATCGGCAGGACCAACGATTTCCCTTTTTCCGCACCTTCGATCTTTGGCGCGGCCACAGTTTTGCCGACGGCAACGGCTTTCCCGACGGCAACAACCAGGAATCCACCGGCGAGGCGGTGAATAGTTGGGCCGGAATGATACTATTGGGCGAGGCCCTCGGCGATCCGGAGCTGACCGCTGCGGGGGTGATGGGCTATGCCTTCGAGTCGCGAGCCAACCTTGAATACTGGTTTGATCCGCACGGCGACATCTTTCCCCCCGCCTACCGCCATAAGGCCTGCGGGATGATCTGGTGCCATAGCATTGTCTGGGGCACCTGGTTCACCGCCAGCCCGGCTTGGATTTACGGCATCCAGTGGCTCCCGTCCGGCCCGCACGCGGCGTTTTACGACCGCGACCGGAGTTTTATCAAAAAAACCTATGCCGAGATGGTGCGGGAATTGGAGGCCTTCGAGGCCAGGGAAGCCGCCCGCCAGTCCAATTATGCCGCCAAACCCGCGACGATAAAGAGCTTGGGCGGCGAACTCGGCAGTTACCACCTCGGTTTCCTCATGCACGCCGACGCGGCCGGGGTGGTGGCGGAACTGGACAAGTTGTGGGCCGATCCGGCGGACAAGGTGGCGCGCGACCCTTGGATGCTTAACATTGACTACCAGGCCCGCGCGTTAAGCGGTCTGGGGCGCGTGGATTGGAACTGCCACAGCAGCAGCCCAACGGCCCTCGTCTATGTGAATGAGACCCGTCAAACCCGCACTGGCGTCGCGTGGAATCCGACCGCTCAACCGCGGACGGTGAAATTCTTTGCCGGCCCCCGGCTGCTGCGGCAATTCGAGGCGCCCCCATATTCCATCACCAGTGTGCCGTTGCCGCCATAATCGCCGTGGCCGGCCGCCATGCTTCGGGCCGGTTCAACTGGGATATCTCATTGCGAAAGCGCGGAGAAGTTGTAAACCACGGATGAACACGGATGAACACGGATGTTAAAGCAGGAACGGCCTTCACCCGCCAAGTGCAAGCCTCTGTTTTCGCAAGTGCTTGGTAACCCTGTCCATCCGTGTTTGAAGTGCGGTTTTGTGGTTTATGGCGGGAAAGGCCTTCAGGCGCGCCGTCCTCGCTGTTGGAAGGGGCGGCCGGGCCCCGGCATTTCACGCGATGCGCAGCCAGACGGTTTTAAGGTAGGCCGGCTCTTCGGCGGTAATGGGAAAATCGGGTGGTTGCGGGAAGTAGGCGCTGGCCAGCAGGCGGCGGCGGGCCTGGCGGAGAGCCATGTTGGTCATTTCCAGGAAATCCTCCGGCGCCAGCAGGGCGGCATTGGTGGAGGCGAGCAGCAGTCCCCCGGGCGCCAGCAGGGGCAGGGCGAGGGCGGCCAGTTGGCCGAAATCCGAAGCCGCCCGGAAAACGCCGTGCTCGCGGGATTGCGAGAAGGTGGGCGGATCGAGCACAATGATTTCAAAGCGCCGGCCCTTGCGATTCAGCCGCTTTAGCCAGTTGAAGGCGTCGCCGTGGATGAACTCATGTGCGGACGGGTCCAGGCCGTTAAGCTGGAAGTTGCGGCGGCCCCATTCCAGGTATTTGCGCGAGAGGTCCAGACTGGTGGTTGGCAGGCCCCGCAAAGCCGCACAGACCGAGAAGGCGCAGGTGTAGGCAAATACGTTGAGCAGTCGTGGCGGCGCGGGCAAATCATTCAGCGGGGGAAAATCCCCGGCGATATGGCCGGTCAGGAGCCGCCGGCGGTTGTCGCGCTGATCCAAAAAAAGTCCGGTGGAATACCCCTCGGCAAAACTCAGTTCAAAGCCAACCCCATTCTCGCGAACGGGGAACGGGTCCGGCGCGGCGCAACCCGACCAGAGCCGCGGGGAGGCTGCTTCCGGGCGGGCGCGGCGCACCAGGCGGTCCAATGTTTTTCCGTAAATGCCGGACGGGTGGAAGCCGCTCTCCGCGCCGCAGCGCCGCAGCCAGTCCCCCAGCACGGATGCCCAGGCCGCGCTCCCCTCCCGGGTCGCCAGCAGCAGGTACGGGCCGAGTCGGTCCGCCTGCCAGCCGGGGAAGCCGTCGGCGGCGCCGTGGATCAGCCGGCAGGCATCGGTTTCCTCCGGCCAAAAGAGCGCGCGGCGCAACGCCAGCCGCGGCTCGCTGGCAAAATCGGGTGGCGCGGTGAAAACCGTCCATTCGCCGGTCGCCGGGTGGTGAAAGGCCAATTCGGCCGCGTGCAGGCAGAGGCGCGGCGCCGGTGGTCCGCCATAAAGCGGATCGCCCAATATCGGAATACCCGCTTCGGCGGCATGCGAGCGGATTTGGTGGGTGCGCCCGGTCAGCGGCTGCGCCTCGATCAGAGTGGCCCCCGAAAATGGTTGCCGGGCGCAGACTTGGAAATGGGTTTCAGCCGGCGCGCCCTGCCGCGACGGCCGGTAGCGCGCGCCCTGGCGCTCCAGCCCGACCGCCACTTGGAATTTATCCTTGGGCGGCCGCGTGCGCGTCAGCAGCAGGTATTTTTTGCGGATGACCCGGCGGGTGAACTGGTCGGTCAGCGAGCGGTTGGCCAGCGGTGTCTTGCCGAAAACCAGCAGGCCGGAAGTGTCCTTGTCGAGCCGGTGGAGAATGGACAGGCCGCTCCAGCGCGGTTCGCGGTGCCGCAGCCAGTCATAAAGACCCTCGCCGGCGAAAGGCGCGGGGGCGTGGGTATTCCAGCCGGCGGGCTTGAGCGCCAACAGCAGGTGCTCGTCCTCAAACCGCACGCAAGGCGGCGGCTGCGGCGCGCGATTTACCAAAGGCTCCATGCGCCTTGTTTGATCACGTAAAGCCCCAGCAACAGGTTGGTCAGGGCATGAGCCGCGATGGCCTCGCCCAGGCATCCGCGGCGCAGAACCAAACCCTGATAAACAAAACCCGCCAGCAAACCCGGCAGCCATTCCCGGTGTTCCAAGGCGAACAGGCCCGCCGTCGCGAAAAACGGCAGCGGCAAAAATCGTGTCAGCGGCACCTCCAGGAATTGGCGCGCCGCAATGTAACGGTAAATGAACGACCGGTAAAAGACCTCTTCCAACGGCGGCACGACCAACGTGGAACCGGCCAGGCGCACCGCGATAAAAAACCAGGCGGCCGGGGCGCCTTCGCCGAATTGCGCCGGCGGATTCCACGGCGAGGCCTTGCCCAGCTTGGGATAAAAACCATCCAATCCCACCCACAAAAGGAACACCAAAACTCCGCCGGCCACCGCCAGGCCGCTCATTTTCCACCCCAATTCCGGCAGGCGCCGCCGCACGGTCCACAGCAGCCACGCGCCGATGACTGTTTTGGCGGTGTAAATCCAATAAACCGCCGCGCCGGAAAATTGTCCTTGCAGGCCGGTCAATCCCAGAAAAACCAGGAAGGGCAGGGCCCTCGGCCAGTAGAGGGTCAGACCATTGTATTGTTCATTATTCATCCCTTTGCCGTCTCCGCTTTCAGCGCCGGTTTTTGTTTATATGCCCATTGCTATTAGCGTACCGCCCCCAAGGTGCCCATCAAACCAAGGCAACCCCACTCCTCCCGCCTAGGTTTTCCTCTCGAAAACCCGGTGCATGGGAAAAAGCCGCTTTATTCCACGGTCACGCTCTTGGCCAGGTTCCTTGGCTGGTCCACGTCGGTGCCGTTGAGCACGGCCACGTGGTAGGCCAGGAGCTGGAGGGGGATGGTAAGGAGGATGGGCGTAAGCTCAGGCAGGGTCTGGGGCACGACAATGATGTCCGAGGCCTTGTCTTTGATTTCCTTCTCGTCGCCGGGGTTGACCATGGCGATGATCTTGCCTTCCCTAGCCGCGACCTCCTCGAGGTTGGACAACACCTTCTCGAACATGGCGTTGCGGGCGGCCAGTACCACCACCGGCATCCGATCGTCAATCAGGGCGATCGGACCGTGCTTGAGTTCGCCGGCCGGGTGACCTTCAGCATGGATGTAGGAGATTTCCTTGAGCTTGAGCGCGCCTTCCAGGGCCACCGGAAAGTTGACGCCCCGGCCGATGAAAAAGAACCCGGGCTGCTTGTAGAACTTCCGGGCTACGGCGTGGACTTGATCCGCTTGTTTGAGCATGTCCTCCACCAGCGAGGGCAGATGCAGCGCGGCTTGGAACCGGCTCTTGAGCTGCGCCCCGGAGAGCGTTCCCCGGGCCTTGGCCCAGAGCATGGTCAACAGGAATAGGACCAATATCTGGCAGGTGAAGGCCTTGGTGGAGGCCACCCCAATCTCCGGACCGGCCCGGGTGTAGATGACCTCGTCCGACTTCCGGGTGATGGTCGAGTCCATGACGTTGCAAATGGAAAGGACGGAGCAGCCGCGGCGCCGGCCCTCTTCGAGGGCGGCCAAGGTGTCTGCGGTCTCCCCAGATTGGCTGATCAGGATGAGCAGGGTCTCAGGGCCCAAGATCGGGTCCCGGTACCTGAACTCCGAGGCGATGTCTGTGGACACCGGAACCCGGGCCAGGCCTTCCAACATGTACTTGCCCACTAGGCCCGCGTGGTAGGCCGTGCCGCAGCCCACAATAGCTGCGGACGTGAAGAAGCGCAGTCTTTCCTCGGTAAGCCCGAAGTTTTCGAACCGAACCTCCGCCGCGTTCACCGCCACCCTTCCCGCCAGTGTGTCGGCCAAGGCCCGGGGCTGCTCGAAAATCTCCTTGAGCATGAAGTGCTTGTACCCGCCCTTTTCGGCCATGGCTGGGGTCCACTGGACCTCCCTTATCGGACGCGAGACCGGTTCGCCGGAACGGGTCTTAATCTGGACCGAAGTCCTTGCAATTACTGCGTAATCGAAATCATCAAGCACGATCACTCGGCGGGTGTGAGCGATGATGGCCGGCACGTCCGAGGCCACCAGGTTCTCGTCCTCCCCCAGACCGAGGATGAGAGGAGAGGCGGATTTGGCCGCGAGCAGTACGTCCGGCCGGGCCGCGTTGATGACCACCATGGCGTAGGTGCCTTGGAGTCGGGACAGGGTCTGTTGGAGCGCGACCTCGAAGTCCAGACCCTCCTTCAGCCCTTGGTCCACGAGGTGGGCGATGACCTCGGTGTCCGTCTCCGATGAAAACACCCGGCCGGCGGCCATCAGCTCTTTTTTAAGTGCCGCGTAGTTCTCGATGATCCCGTTATGGACTACCGCCACGTCGCCCACCTGGTGGGGATGAGCATTCTCCTCCGAGGGCTTGCCGTGAGTGGCCCAGCGGGTGTGGCCAATCCCCGTCACCCCCGAGACCGGCCTCTGGCCGAGATCCCACTCCAGGGCTGAGAGCTTGCCCTTGCAGCGTCGAATCTCCAGGCTCCCTTTCTGGATCACCGCCACCCCTGCTGAGTCATAACCTCGGTACTCCAGCCTCTTCAGCCCGCTCATCAAAATCGGGCACGCCTCCTGCCCGCCGATATAACCCACTATTCCGCACATGGTTATTTATCTCTGTGACTTAATTTGCGCGTCAGTGGTGGATTTCGCTTGGTCCTATTGATAAGAATTTGTTTTTCTACATCACTTCCCCTAACCACTCGACGCGGAACGCCTAAGGAGCATTGGTTTTTCTCAAAGCTCAAAGCAAGCACCCTACTCTCCCTTCCGCTAGCGTCAAGGGGCATTTGGGCCCAGTTTTCGCCTTAGGGACCGTGAGAAGCGGAAGCATTGGTCTGAAAGCCGCTGAATTTTGGCAGCACCATGCACAAACTGCCTATGGGAAGCAGGTTGTGAGTTGGTTAATAATGCCTTGGGGTTGACCCGGTTTGATGGGCGCCTTGATTGGCGAGTGCCAGGCAGCCCTGTTGGTGGACAACCGGTTGATTGTTGAAATGAAAGCCGCCAAAGCTGCTTTTTCGACGTTTCCAGTGGAGTGCGGTCGCCAGCTCCGTTAGGAGCGGCATGTTTATAGCCCGGCCCGGGCTTCCACATGCCGCTGACGGAGCGGGTGACCACGGCCCTTCCGAATTAGGAATTCTTCGAGTTGAGGTGGGGGGGGGCGGCAGACCCGTCACGCGGATGATTTCCGACCACGGCACGGGTAAAACCCGAT
>Ga0101944_10001222_pt1 | contig 57138 bp, 41 predicted proteins | sample DewCreD2012metaG_FD_75245 | JGI IMG/M metagenome (GOLD analysis project Ga0101944, IMG submission 75245) | Hot spring sediment bacterial and archeal communities from British Columbia, Canada, to study Microbial Dark Matter (Phase II) - Dewar... ...
GCACGCGCATGGCCATGGCCGACGGCGGCGAGTTGATCGTGCTCGCTCCGGGCCTCAAGGAGTTCGGGGAGGACGCGGAGATCGACAGGCTGATCCGCAGGTACGGCTACAGGGGCACGCCGGCGACGCTCGCGGCCGTCAAGGCCAATCCCGAGTTGAGCAACAACCTCAGCGCGGCGGCCCACCTGATCCACGGCTCATCCGAAGGCCGCTTCCGCATCATTTACTGTCCCGGAAACCTCACCCGGCAGGAGATCGAGAGCGTCAACTTCGACTACGCGGATCTGAATCAGATGACCCGGCGATACGACCCCGGTCGGCTCAGGGACGGCTGGAATACGCTTGGCGACGGGGAGAGGATCTTCTACATCTCCAACCCGGCCCTTGGGCTGTGGGCATATCGCGGACGATTTGAGGATTAGCAGTCAGAGAGGAATACGGCAATGAAAGTCCCGTTCGAGGTGAAGTTGAAGGATCAGGTCGCGCTGGTGACCGGCGGCGGCGGCGTGCTGTGCAGCACGATGGCCCGGGCCTTGGCCGCCTGCGGGGCGAAGGTGGCTGTGGCCGACCTGAAGAAGGAGGCCGCCGAATCGGTGGCCGCCGCCATCCGCCAGGAAGGCGGCATGGCACTGGGCGTGGCCTGCAACGTGCTGGAAAAGGAGAGCCTGGCGTCGGCCAACGATTTGGTCAAAAAGGAACTGGGGCCGGTGGACATCCTGATCAACGGCGCCGGCGGCAATCACCCCAAGGGCACCACCAGCACCGAGTACCTCCGCAAGGAAGACCTTGACGGCGCCAAAGACCTCATCTCCTTCTACGACCTGGACCCCAAGGGAATCGAGTTCGTCTTCAACCTCAATTTCCTGGGCACGCTTCTGCCCACCCAGGCTTTCACGCGCGAAATGGCCGGCAAGGGCAAGGGAGTCGTCATCAATATTTCCTCCATGAACGCCTTCCGCCCGCTGACCAAGATCCCGGCCTACAGCGGCGCCAAGGCCGCCGTCAGCAATTTCACCCAGTGGCTGGCCGTCCATTTCTCGAAAGTCGGCATCCGCGTCAACGCCATCGCGCCGGGCTTCTTCGTGACCGAGCAGAATCGCGGCCTGCTGACCAGACCCGACGGCACCTGGACGCCCCGCGGCAACACGATCCTGGCCCATACGCCAATGGGCAGGTTCGGCGCCCCCGAGGACCTGGTCGGCACGCTCCTGTGGCTTGTGTCGGATGATGCCGCCGGATTCGTCACCGGGGTCGTCATTCCCGTGGACGGCGGCTTCGCCGCGTTCAGCGGAGTCTGACGCCGGCCGCCTATGCCGCGCCCGTCCCGAACAGGGCGTCAACGAATCGCTGCGGATCAAAGGTCTCGATGTCCTCGGGCGTCTCGCCCAGCCCGATGAACTTGACCGGGATGTTGAGCTGCTGCGCGATGGCGACGGCGACACCGCCCTTGGCCGTGCCGTCCAGCTTGGCCAGGAAGATGCCGGAGACCCGGATCGCCTGGCCGAACATCTTCGCCTGCTGGATGGCATTCTGGCCCGTGGTGGCATCCAGCACCAGCAGCACCTCGTGCGGCGCGCCATCGACGCGCTTGGCCACCACATCGCGGATCTTCACCAGTTCGCGCATCAGGTGATCCTGCGTGTGCAGGCGCCCGGCCGTGTCCACAATCAGCACGTCAAACCCCCTCGCCTTGGCGGCCTCGCAGGCGTCATACGCCACAGCCGCCGGGTCGGCGCCCATCTTGTGCTTGACGATCTCCACTCCGATCCGCTCGGCCCAGATGGTGAGTTGATCGACGGCAGCGGCACGGAACGTGTCGCTCGCTGCGACCATCACCTTCTTGTTCATCTGGTTCTTCAGAATCCAGGCGAGCTTGGCGATGCTCGTGGTCTTCCCCGCCCCGTTGATGCCCGCCACCAGGATCACCGTCGGGCCCGATGCGGCCCGCTTCAGTTCGCGATCAGCCACGGGGAAGAACGACGTCAATTCCTGCCTGACGACCTCCCGGGCCTCATCGGCGTTCCTGATCTTGCCCAGGCGCCAGCGGTCGCGAACGCTTGTCACCAGCCGCTCGACGTTCCTGACGCCCATGTCGGCGCGGATGAAACGCTCCTCCATTTCCGCGAGAAAAGCCTCGTCGATTTGCCGGCCGGGAATGAAAAGAGTGCCGACGTCGGTGTTGAGGACCTGCCAGGTCTTCTTCAGGGCGCCTTTGAGCTTGTCGAGGGTTTTGGAGAAGAAAGCCATATTGGTTCAGGTGACAAAGGCACGAGGCGACAGAGCGGCGAGGGGTCAAACGTCCGTGGCCCCTTTCGTCGCTTCCTCGCCCGGTTGCTCCGTCGCAGTCAGTGTTTGATGTTCCTTGAGGATCGCGTCCAGCACGCCGTTGACGAACGAGGCGCTCTGCTCCGTGGAGTAACGCTTGGCCAGCTCGATCGCTTCGTCGATCACCACCCGAGGCGGCGTGGTCGTGTTGATCATTTCCCAGACGGCCAGTCGCAGCAGGTTGCGATCGACCGGCGGCTGGCGATAGGTGGGCCACTGCGGAGCCACCCGCTCAACCCACCGATCGGTCGCCTGGCGCTGCTCCCAGGCCCCGGCCGCAAAAGCCAGCGCCTGCTGCCGAGCCGCCGGATCGCTCGTACTCTCGTTGGCCACGTGTTCGGCCTGCTCGGGGCTGGCCTGCGCATGGGCGTCCCACAGGAAAAGCACCTGCAGGGCGATCTCGCGAATCTGACGCCGGCTCATGACCGGGGAGTATAGGGCAGGGGCGATGGCAGGCAAAGAGCCCCGGCAACCCCATGACCAGCCGGGTGATAGCCAGACTCGGGACGGCTACAATCCGCGGCCATGGCATCCGACACCGCCGCCCGATCGATCGCCGTGAACAAGCCGCGCACGCTGCTGGCCCGCATCGGGCTCGATCGACCGGAACTGCGAGCCTGGGCCATGTACGACTGGGCCAACAGCGCCATGGTGACCACGATCATGTCGGCCGTCTTCCCCATCTACTACACCACCGTCGCCGGGCAGGGATTGACGGAAGCGGCGGCCAGCGGGCGGCTGGCGTTGTGCAACAACATCGCCAAGTTCATTCCGGCCGTGCTGTCGCCCATCCTGGGAGCGATCGCCGATCAGCGGGCCAACCGCAAGCGCATGCTCGGCGCATCAATGGGCCTGGGCGCGGCGGCCGTGGCCGGCATGTGGTTCATCCAGGCGGGCGATATCGCCCTGGCATCCTGGCTCTTTGTCATCTCGTCGGTCGCCGTGAGCATCAGCTTTGTCTTCTACGAGTCGATGCTGCCTCACATCGCGGCCGACGACGAGATCGACCGTGTGTCCACCGCCGGCTATGCGCTTGGCTACGTCGGCGGCGGGTTGCTGCTGGCGATCAACCTGGTGTGGATCTCCAGGCCCCACTGGTTCGGATTCGCCGATGCCGGGGTGGCATCGCGGGCGTCATTCGTGTCGGTCGCGATCTGGTGGCTGGTCTTCTCGATCCCGCTGCTGCGGCGCGTTCCCGAGCCGCCGGCCGCACCGGGCCATGAGCGCGAGAACTCCCTGGCCGCTCCGTTCATCGCGTTGGGGCGAACGCTGCGGGAGTTGGTCACCACGTATCGACAGACGCTGCTGATGATCCTGGCGTTTTTCATCTACAACGACGGGATCATGACGATCATCACCATGGCCGCTTCGTATGGGGCGACACTGGGGTTTCGGACGGAGGTGATGATCGCGTCGCTGCTGCTGGTGCAGTTCATCGGGATTCCCTTCGCGTTTGCCTTCGGGATCCTGGCTGACTGGATCGGCGCCAAGGCATCCGTGCTGGCGGGACTGGCCGTGTACGTCGGCATCACCGTCTTCGGGTTCTTCATGAAGACCGAGGCGCACTTCCTGACACTCGCGGTGCTCGTTGCGATGGTGCAGGGGGGAACACAGGCACTGAGCCGCTCGATGTTTGCGCGGATGGTGCCGAAGCACAAGACCGGGGAGTTCTTCGGGTTCTTCTCGGTCTTCAACCGCTTTGGGGGAATGATGGGCACGGGGATGTTTGCCCTGATGGCGCTGGTGACCAATCAGACCCGCTGGGCGATCATGTCGGTGGCCCTGTTCTTTGTCGTGGGGGCGGCGCTTCTGGCCCTGGTAAACGTGTCCGAGGGAGAACGCGTCGCCCGCGCCAATGAGCCGTGACGTGCAGGCTCCCGCCCCGGCGCTTTTTCACGTCCCGGGCTGTTGCAGATTCGACCGCCCGCATTTACATTAACCGTCAAGATAGCCTTGAAGGCGGCTTCGAATCGCAGAACCCGCCGCAACATCGGGAATGCACACAAGGTAGTCCACATGAAACAGCTTCTGATCGCGATCATGGCCGCTGCGACCCTTCCGCTGCTGGGCACGGGGTGTGCCACGCCGGCGTACAGCGGCGGCGCCCCGACGATCAAGTTCCCCGAGGAAAAGGCCACCGGCGAAAACGCGAACGCCATCATCCGGGGCTGGTACCTGGACAGCCGGGAGATCGCCGACGACACCAACTCGGCGCTCATGCTCGGCACGCCCAGCCGCCTGACCAGGTGGAACATTCGGTAGACAACTCGACCGGTACCAGGCATCGCGCCTGCAATCCACGGACCCGGTTTTGCCCCTGCGGCAGACCCGGTCTTTTTTTTTCGGGTTGATGCGGGAACCGGTTCGCTCGAGGTCTTGCGCTTTCCCCTCGTCCGCTTTCTTCCCTGAGGCTTCTTACCGTATCCTCTGGTTTCAATGGTCCGCCGACTGCTCCGGTTTCGCACACGACATCAGCCGTACATGGTGCGGCTCAGCTACCGCTATGAAATCCGCTCGGCCCTGACCTACCCCCTGGCCGCCTCGCTCGCCGAGGGGTCGTTCACCGGAGTCGTGGCCGCCAAGTACTTCCAGGCTTCCCCAATCCTGATCGCGCTGATCACGGCCGCACCCATGTTTGGAAACATCATGGCCATGGTCTGGTCCGAGCTGTCGCGCAACCGCCGCAAGGTTCCCTTCGTAAACATGCTTCAGGCCGGCGTCGTGCTGACCATCGCCTCGGTTGCCCTGACAGCGCTGCTGCCGGTCAAGGTGGGCGCGTGGGTCTTCGCCGGACAAATCGTGCTGACGCGAATGCTCGCCAGCGGGATCGTCACCGTGCGATCGGTCATCTGGCGGGCCAATTACCCGAGGAACATCCGCGGCCAGATCATTGGACGGGTGACGGTGGTCGCCACCGCCGTGCTGGCCTCGGCGACGTTCCTCGGATCATGGTGGCTGGACCAGAACCCGCGGGCGTTCATCTATCTCTATCCCCTGGCCGCGATCCTGGGCGCCGTGGGCATCTGGCAGTTCTCGCATATCCGGGTGCGGCGGGAGGGCCAGCAGTTGCGCCGCGCACAACTGCTCTACACGCCCCGGCCCGAGGCCCTGGCTCAGACCGACGAAACCAACGTCCTGAACTATGATCCGCCTCGCCGCGGCCTGAGGGCCTTTTTTCTTGATGCCTGGAAGGTCCTGCGCGAGGACAAGGCATTCCGCCTTTACCAGCGATACCAGTTCCTGTCGGGCTTCGCTTTCATGCTGTTCGGGCCGTCGCTGCTGTACATGGTCAGCAAGGAGATGACTGACGAGCGGCGCGAGTACCTGCTGGCGACGGTCGTGCTCCAGATCATCCCGCTGATCACCATGCTGGCCGCCACGCAGCTCTGGGCGCCGCTGTTTGACCGCGTTCACATCACCATGTTCCGCGTGATCCAGACCGGCGTCTCGGTGACGGCCATGCTCCTGCTGTTCGCGGGAGCCAGGCTCGACCAGCTCTGGATCGTCGCCGCCGCCCAATTTCTCATCGGCGTGACCAATGCCGGCGGCAACCTCGCCTGGAACCTGGGGCACAACGCCTTTGCCCCGGGCGACAGGGCCGCCAGCTACATGGGCGTCCACGTGATGCTCACCGGCCTGCGCGGCTGCATCGCACCGTTCCTGGGAGCGTGGCTGTACCAGGTTCCCTGGATTGGGAGAAACGTCTTCCTCTTATCGGCCCTTGTCAGCAGCATGGCGCTGGCCGGATTCTGGTCGATGGCGAGAGGACAAACGACGATTCCGGCCAATTTGCGGTAGAAAGCCCCCGCGCAGGCCTGCCTTGCGGTTGGCCCCGCCCGGCCTTCCCCTCTTACGAAACCTTCTTCAGCCCCGTGGTCCGACCGACCCACGTGTTGACCTGCACGCGCTTGGCCCGCGCCTCGCGGAGATGCTCCAGGTACTGGCGCAGCGCATCCTCCTGGAACTGCGACAGGAACCCCGGCTGCGCGGTCGGGTTGAACTCGCGGATCTCGTCGATGAGTTGACGTTTTGTCATAAGGTGTTAATTTCGACCCGGCGAAAACTGCGGGCATCGTGCGAAAGCGGCCCGCCTACATGGATCGGAAATCGGCATGTCCGAACTTGAACGACAAAGTCCCGCGGACGACCCCATCGCGTCACTGCACAAGATGTCGATGACCGCAGGCGTCGCCGCCCAGGATTATGTCGCCATCAACAACCTGGCAGTAATCACCGCCGTGCTGGGCGTGGGTACGGCGATGGCGTTCATCCACTGGTTCTTCCTCCTGGTCGGAGTGGCCGGCATTGCGGCCGGTATTATCGCCCTCCGGCAGATTCGCAACAGCAACGGCACACAGGGCGGAGCGGGGCTGGCCTGGATTGGAATGGCGATGTCCCTGGTCATCGCCGGAGGTGTCGGAGCGTCGGCCCTGCGCACCGAACTGAGAATGCGGGCACGGCAGGCCGAGGTGACGGCGGTCGTCAATGAATTCGGCCAGAAGGTCATGGCCGACCAGTTCGAGCAGGCCTACGCCATGTGCGACCCGGCTTTCCAGATGGTGTTCCCGCTGGATCAGTTCATCCAGACATGGAAAACGCAGCGCGACCACCCGGACCTTGGCGGCGGCAAGGTGCTGGAGATGAGCGGCAACGGACTGGTGGAGTTTTCCGAACAGGCCGACGGCAGCGCCGTCGCCTTCACGACAATTGTGGTGCGATCCGAGAAATGGCCCAATCCCTGGCGTATCACGACCGGCCTCAGCCAGGCCGCTGTTGGGGGGCGCTGGACCATCGTCACGCTCAAGGAGATGTTCCGGCCACCGCAAAAGCCGCGACAGCAAGGGTGACCGACCTCGGGCCCGCGCCACGCCTCGCGCCGCAAGTCCGCCAGATCAAGTTCCTCTTCGGCGTACTGGAGAATCTGCCTCATGATCACCCGAAACGCCTGCCTGGCAATTGTGCTTCTGACCCTCGACTGCCTGGCCTTTGCGGCCGACAAGACCCTGTCCCTCAAGGTCGCCGCGGGGAAACTGGATCGCCCGCAGACTGTCGCGAGTTGCCCTTTGCCGGAGTGGGTCACGGCAGGTTCATGGCAACTCCGCGATACGGACGGACAGAGTATTCCGCTGCAGGTTATCGGGTCTCGGGGATACTTCGTCGTCCGAAACCTCAAGGCGGGCCAGACCCGGTCATACACGCTGGACCGGGCAGCGGACATCGTCCCTGCCGTCTCGATCGAGAGGCACGGCGGAGAACTGCGCACCCTGGTCGGCGGCAGGCATGCCTTCACTTATCAATTCGAGAAAGTCCCGGCCCCGGCCGACTTCGGCAAGGAATTCGACCGCGGCGGATACATCCACCCGGTCTATACGCCGGCGGGAGTACTGGTGACAGACGACTATCCGCCGAAACACAAGCACCACCACGGCATCTTCGCGCCATGGACCAAGACACGATTTGAAGGCCGAACCCCCGATTTCTGGAACATGGGGCAGAAGACCGGCACTGTCGAGCCGGCAGCGCTGGGCCGTATCTTCAGCGGACCGGTCGTTGGCGGCTTCCAGACCAGCCACCGCTTCGTCGATCTGTCGGCCAGGCCCGATCCCAAGGTCGCTCTCAATGAAACATGGGATGTGCTGGTGTACGGCCCTGTCGGATCGGAAGACAAGCTGTCGTTTATCTTCGATATCGTCTCCACGCAAACCTGCGCCACCGACCAACCCCTGATCCTGCCCAGGTACCACTATGGCGGCATGGCCATTCGCGGACATCGCGTCTGGGATGGCGCGCCCAATGCCACGTTTCTGACCTCCGAAGGCAGGACCCGCGCCGACGCCAACGAGTCACGCGCACGTTGGTGCCACGTCGGCGGACAGGTGAATGGAAGAACCGCGGGTATCGCCATGCTCAGCCATCCGGCCAACTTCCGCTTCCCCCAGCCGCTGCGCGTTCATCCCACCGAGCCGTACTTTTGCTTCATCCCCTCCCTGCTGAGCGACTGGAGCATCGAACCGGGCAGGCCTTACGTGGCGCAATACCGATTCGTCATCAGCGATGGACCGGCCGACAGGCAGATGCTCGACGCGCTGTGGGCCGATTACGCCCAGCCGGTCGAGGTGACGGTCAACTGAGAGACTTTCCGAAGTCGCGCGACTGCAACTTCTGCCTCAGCGGGACTGCGGAGCCAAGTCGGGGTTGGGCCTGAGCAGCACGTCCACGATGGCCGCGTAGGCCGGTTTACGCTGGTTGTTGGAATCAAAAATCAGGGGATGCTCCCCAAACCGCCATGTGCGGCGGTCGCTGAGGCCCCAGAATGTGACGCGTTCCACCGTTGCCTTATGCTTGATGAAGATGGCAAAGAGGCGGGCATAGGCATCGGCCTGGACCTTCAGGTCCTCCGCGCTGGCGGGCGTTGGTGCTGAGCGGCGTCCGCCGAATCCCGGCCCCGGACCAAGCTGCCCGCCGGAAGATCCGCGAATGGTCACGTCCAGTTCAGTGATGCTGACCTTCAGGCCCAGCGAGGCGTAATTGGCAATCGCCTTGTCGAGTTCGGCGTAAGGAATGCCCCTGGTGCTCCAGTGTCCCTGGATCCCGACCCCGTGAATCGGCGCGCCCTCCCGTATCAGTCGCCGCAGCAGCACCATCGAACTGGCGTGCTTCGGGCCGGCCTCGATGCCGTAGTCGTTGTAATACAGTTTGGCGCCCGGATCGGCCTCGTGGGCGAACTTGAACGCCAGCGTCAGGAACTCCGGTCCAAGATGCTGCATCCACTGGGAGTTGCGCAGGTTCTCCGTTTGAGCCGTCTGGGCGTTGCCGCGGTCGCTGATCGCCTCGTTGACCACGTCCCACCCCTGAATCCTGCCCTTGTACCTCCCCACCAGCGTGCTGATGTGGTCCCGCAGACGATCGGTGATCTTCTGCTTGTCCCCGTCGCGGAAAAACCAGTCGTTGGTCTGGGCGTGCCAGACCAGCGTGTGGCCGTGAACGGCGAGTTTGTTCTCCTCGCACCATTTGACCAGGGCATCGGTCCGCTCAAACCGCCAAGTCTCCGCCGCCGGATGCACCAGGGCCGGCTTCATGCAATTTTCGGGGGTCACGATGTCAAAATGCTCTTTAACCAGGCTCAGTTCCTGTTCGGAGTAGCGGCCCGGAAGATCGCCCGCCATTCCGATCAGGAAATGATTCTTATAGACTTCCTTGATGATCGGACCCTTTTCGGCCGCCAGGGGAGCGGCGGCAGGCTCGGCGGCGTCCAGTCCGCCCGCCCACAGACACAGGACCAACAAGGCCATTTTGAACCGGAACCCGCGCGTTGAGCTCTGATGCATCGGATCTGATCTCCAGGTCATTCTGATCATGGTCGGTCATTGACACGACGAAGGCAAGCCGCACCGCCGGCATGCCCGACGCCCTCTGAGAACGCCCTCTGCCCGCCGATATTTCGGACACCGGCAAAAAACGCGCGGAATGCGCACTTTGGCCTTCCAAGGGAACTCGGCGATGAGATACAATAAGGGTTTATTACTTACGAATGTTTATTAAGTAAGTGAGGTCGGCATGCCGGAGAAACCCCTGAAGTTCCTGAGGCGATGGTGGGTGGCCGCACTGATCCTGATCCTGCCCGCCGCGGCCTGGGGACAACGCGGCAAACTCACCATCGCCGCGGATCAGCCCGGCAAACCCATCAGCACCGATCTGTTTGGCATCTTCTTTGAGGACCTCAACTACGCCGCCGACGGCGGGCTTTATGCCGAACTGGTCCAGAACCGCTCCTTCGAATACAGCCCCACCGAACAGCCCGCCTGGCATCCCCTCTCGTTCTGGGAACTCCAGAAACGCGGGGGCGGCGAAGGCTCCGTCGGCGTGGCCGAAATGCGCCCCATTCACGAGAACAACCCCCATTACGCCCTGCTCACGGTGGTCAGGCCCGGCGAGGGTGTTGGCGTCTCCAATGGCGGATTCGACGGCATCCCGCTCAAGGCCGGTGAAACCTACGAGGCATCCTTCTGGGCCTACCAGGCCTTCATGGGCCAGATGTGGGGCCGGGGCGACAACAGCAAGCCCATGCCCGTCACCCTGCGGCTGGAAACCCGCAGCGGCGAAATTCTCGCCGAAGCCTCATTGCAGATCCTGGGCCGCGAGTGGAAACGACACAGCGCGAAATTGAAGCCCGTACAGACCGTCAGCGACGCCCGGCTGGTCCTGCTGGCCCATGCGGCCGGCGGTATTGCCCTGGACATGATCTCGCTGTTTCCGGAGAAGACCTTCCGCAACCGCCCCAACGGGCTCCGCGCCGATCTGGCCCAGGCATTGGCCGATCTCCAGCCCCGTTTCGTCCGCTTCCCCGGCGGCTGCCTGGTGCATGGCGGGGGCATCCGCCGGTATTACGACTGGAAGGAAACGGTCGGCCCGGTGGAGCAGCGCCGCGCCCGGCGCAATTCCTGGGGTTATCACCAGACGATGGGACTGGGCTATTTCGAGTACTTCCAGTTCTGCGAGGACATCGGCGCCAAGCCCCTTCCCGTCGTGACCGCCGGCGTCTGCTGCCAGCACGCGGGCAGTTCTCCCGGCCGGGGACAGGAAGGGCTGCCCCTGGAAGAAATGCCCGCCTACATCCAGGACGTTCTGGACCTGATCGAATGGGCCAACGGGCCCGCCACCTCCCGCTGGGGCGCCATCCGCGCTGCCGCAGGCCATCCCGAACCCTTTGGCCTCAAGTATCTGGGCGTTGGCAACGAAGACGCCATCACCCCCATATTCAAAGAGCGGTTCAAGATGATCTACGACGCGGTGAGGGCCAAACACCCCGAAATCACCGTCATCGGAACCGTCGGCCCGTTCGCCGCCGGCCCAGACTACGACAACGGCTGGGCCTTCGCACGCGAGCTCAAGCTCGCCATGGTGGATGAACACTACTACGTCTCTCCCCAGTGGTTCTGGGATAACCTGGCTCGCTACGACAAGTATGATCGCGCCGCCGCCAAGGTCTACGTCGGCGAATATGCGGCCCACGACCGGGACCGCCGCCGCAACACCCTGCGATCGGCCATCGCGGAAGCGGCCGGAATGACCGCCTTCGAACGCAACGGCGACATCGTTCATCTGGCCTCCTACGCCCCGTTGCTTGCCCGTCGCGGCCACACCCAGTGGCACCCGGACCTGATCTACTTCACCGGGACAAGCGTTCTGCTATCCGCCAACTACCACGTGCAGAAGCTCTTCAGCGTCAACTGCGGAGACACGCACCTTCAAATGACGCTCAGCCCGACTTCCGAACCGCGCAAACTGGCGGTGTCGGCGGTGCGCGATTCCAGATCCGGCCACATCATCCTCAAGATCGTCAACGGGGCGGATTCGCCAATCCCGCTCACCGTGGAGCTGGCCGGCCTGCCAGCGGCGGACATGGCCGCGACTCGAACCGTCCTGACCGGACCCGGCCCCGATTCGTTCAACGAAGAGAATCAGCCCCCGGCGATAACGCCGGTTTCCGTGGAACTGACGCTCAAGCCGACCTTCGACTACGACGCGCCGGCCCATTCGCTTACCGTGATCCGGTTACCGCAGCGTTGACGCCGCTGCCATGCGCATCGACCCGAGGGTCGATCGTGTGGCGCAGGATGCACATGAGCATCAAGCGGAACAATAAATCGCCGCAACGGGCGTCTTCTGGATGGAGTGGGTGCGCGCAATGGAACCAAGTCACTGGCAAAGGACTGATCCGATGAAAACAGCAGGATTGTTGCGATGCATCGCAGTGTATCTCCTTGCAACCGCCGGCCTGTTGATCGCGGCCGAACCGGCGGCGCCGACTTCCGCGCCACTGGTCGGGCCCTTTAAATGGAAGTCCAGCGGGATTCTCATCAGTCCCGTCTCTGATGAGACGCACAAGCTGGTCTCGGTCAAGGACCCCACGGTGGTCCATTACGATGGCAAGTGGCACGTCTACGCCACCACCGCCAACGAGCGAAGCCAATGGAGCATGGTTTACCTCAGCTTCAAGGACTGGTCGGAGGCGGCCAATGCCAAGCCGTACTACATGGACGCCAATCCGAACCTGCGAGGCTATCACTGCGCCCCGCACGTGTTCTACTTTCGGCCGCACAAGAAGTGGTATCTGGTCTTCCAGTCGCAGCAACCCCAGTACTCGACCACGGATGACATCTCCAGGCCGGAGACCTGGAGCAGGCCCCAGGATTTCTTCACCGGGAGGCCTCCGGGCCTGCCCAGGCTGCCGATCGACTACTGGATCATCTGTGACGAAACACATGCCTACCTGTTTTTCACCGGAGACGACGGCAAGTTTTACCGCAGCCGGACGAAGATCGAGGATTTCCCCAAGGGCATGAGCAACCCGGAGATCGCCATCGAGGAAACGCGGAACACGCTGTTTGAGGCGAGCATGACCTACAGGATCAAGGGGACCAATACCTACCTGACCTTGATCGAGGCGCTGAGCCCCGACCGCTACTATCGCGCCTTCGTGTCCGACCGACTTGACGGCAAATGGACGCCGCTGCCCCAGGCCGACACGTACCAGCAACCCTTCGCCGGCATCAACAACGTCACGTTCGAGGATGGCGTCGCCCCCTGGACAAGGGACATCAGCCACGGGGAACTGCTTCGCGACGGCTACGACGAGACGATGACCATTGACCCGGAAAACCTTGCGCTGCTGTTCCAGGGACGCGATCCGACGATTCGCGCCAGTTACGGCCTCCTGCCATACCGGCTCGGGCTCCTGAGGCTCGACAAGTCCGGCAAGTGATGCCGCCGTGGCCGCACGCGAATCGAAACGTGCATTGACGCTGCCGACTATTCTCGGAGGAGACTGCCATGAAGCGTGCCCGAGTGTTGATCCTGCCCGTTGTTGTTCTGCTTGCCTTGTGCCTTGCGGCTGTTGGCCAGGTTGCCCCGACGACCCAGCCGGTGGAGGACTTCAAGCCGTCGTCGCTGAACCAGCCTGGGAAACAGTATCCCCAGGTCAACTCCGAGCGAATCGTTCGCGTCCGAGTCGTTGCGCCCCAGGCCCAGAACGTCACGCTCGACTTCCTGGGCGGTGCAAAGTACCCCCTGACCAAGGGCGACGACGGAGTCTGGACCGGCGTGACGCGGCCCCAGGACGAAGGTTTCCACTACTATCAGCTGGTCATCGACGGCGCCGGTGTTCCCGACCCGGGCACCTTGTACTTTTACGGCGGCAGTCGCTGGGGAAGCGCCGTCGAGGTGCCCGCCAGGGACCAGGAGTTCTACGCCCTCCGGAATGTCCCCCACGGCCAGCTTCGACAGGTGCTTTACTATTCCAGGAGCGCCGGCGCCACGCTCCGCTGCTTTGTCTACACGCCTCCGGATTATGACAAAGACTTGTCCAGGCGTTATCCGGTGCTGTATCTCCAGCACGGCGGCGGAGAGGACGAAACCGGCTGGGGCAGCCAGGGGCACGCCGGCCGAATCATGGACAATCTGATCGCCGACGGCAAGGCCAGGCCGTTCATCATTGTGATGGCCAACAGCTACATTCCCGGCGCGCCTCCCGTACGCCCGCCCAGCACCGGCCCGACGGCAGGCGGCGCTGCTCCCGGCGGCGGTCCTCCCGGCGGTTTCCGCTTCAACTTCAGCGCGTTCGAGCGGGTCCTCATCGACGACCTGATTCCCTTCATCGACGCCAACTTCCGCACCCTGACCGATCAGCCCCACCGGGCCATGGCGGGCCTGTCCATGGGCGGAATGCAGACGCGGCAGATTACGCTGGCCAACCTCGACAAGTTCTCTCACATCGGCATCTTCAGCGGCGGCAGCATCGTGCCGGCGGATGTCTCCGACATGGAGGCATTCAAGCAGAAGGTCAAGGTCGTCTTCTTCAGCTTCGGCGGTCGCGAGCGCGGCGCGGCGTCGGCCAAGGCCAATGCCGACGCCCTCAAGCAGGCGGGCGTCAACAGCCACTACTACGAATCGCCGGAGACGGGGCACGAGTGGCAGTCCTGGCGGCGCAGCCTCTATCAGTTCGCGCCCCTCCTTTTCACGGACCTGCCCCTTCCGGCAGCCTTCAAGGAGCCGGCAGCCCAGGCGAATGCGGCCGCGACGCCCGCCGCCGACTCGCCGCGCCGGGGAGCCGGCGGTCCGGGCGGTTTCGGCCGGCAGATCACGCTCGGCCCCGATGACAAGCAGGTCTTTCCCGATCCACCGGCGGGCTTCAACGCCAGGCGCGACGACATCCCGCACGGCAATCTGGAGATGATCAGCTACGAATCCAGGAGCGTCGGCACCACCCGGAAAATGCAGGTCTACACCCCGCCCGGTTATTCCCGGGACAAGAAGTACCCCGTCCTCTACCTGCTGCACGGCATCGGCGGCGATGAGACCGAGTGGCATCGCTTCGCCACCCCCAACGTGCTCCTGGACAACCTCATCGCCGAAGGCAAGGCCGTGCCCATGATCATCGTCATGCCCAACGGCCGGGCGCAGAAGAACGACCGTGCCGAAGGGAACGTCATGGCATCGGCGCCGGCATTTGCCGCCTTCGAGGAGGACCTGCTCAAGGACGTGATCCCGACAATCGAGGCGCGCTACTCAGTCCAGGCCGACCGCGAGCACCGGGCGCTGGCCGGCCTCTCGATGGGCGGAGGGCAATCCCTGAACTTCGGGCTGGGGCATCTGGACACCTTCGCGTGGATCGGCGGGTTCTCATCCGCCCCCAATACGAAACGCCCGGCGGAACTGGTGCCTGACCCCGAGAAGGCCAGGACGCAACTCAAACTGCTGTGGCTCTCCTGCGGGAACAAGGACGGCCTGATTGGCATCAGCCAGGGCCTGCACGCATACCTCAAGGAAAAGGATGTTCCGCACGTGTGGAACGTGGACTCGTACGGTCACGACGCCACGCACTGGCGCAACAACCTCTATCATTTCGCGCAGAAGCTCTTCAAGTGAGGCTCAATTCGACGCTTCGCAAGCAAGGCAGGTTTGCATGACCACGATGGTTCTGCGGCGGCTCAAGAACATCCTCCTGTTCTCGGTCCTGGCTGCGTTGCCGGCGGGAACAGAACTTGCCCGGGCAGAGTCCTCCCCCGCCGCTGACGACGCCGCCCGAAAACACTGGACCGCTGACAACGGCAACGGGACCTACTCCAACCCCCTCTTCTACGAGGAGTTCGAGGACCCCGATGTCATCCGCGTCGGCCAGGACTACTACCTGGTCGGCACCACCATGCACATGAATCCAGCCCTCCAGATCATGCACTCCCGCGATCTGGTGAACTGGCAACTTGTCGGCTACTGCATGGATCGGCTCGACCTGGGCCCGGCGTTCCGCCTGGAAAACGGCAATGTTTACGGCCAGGGCATCTGGGCCCCCTGCATTCGCTATCACCAGGGCACGTTCTACATCTTTTCCAACGTCAACGGGGTGGGCCTGCAGGTCTTCCGCTCCAAATCCATCAAGGGCCCCTGGGAACGCAATCAGCTTCCCGGCCGGCATGACCTGTCCGTCCTCTTCGACGACGACGGCAGGATCTACATGATCTCCGGGGCCAGGGCGCCCTACCCCATCGAAGAACTCAATCCCGACCTGCGCTCGTTCAAGACCGACGCACCCAAACGCCAGTTGAATGTTCGCATGGGCGAGGGGCACCACCTGTACAAGATCAACGGCAAGTACGTTGACGTCTCGGCCATCCCCGGCGGCGCCGTCAACCAGATGGTCGCCGTGGCCGACTCCATCGACGGCCCCTGGCGCGCCACACTGATGGTGGAGGGTGAGTCGCTGGGTGTAACCGCCGCCGCTCCCCTCCGTGCCCAGCCCAACGATCGAGGCCTGTGGCTCCACCAGGGCGGCATCGTCGATACCCCCTCCGGACAGTGGTGGAGCATCATCATGTCGGATCACGGCAGCGCCGGTCGAATGGTTGCCCTTGTCCCCGTCACCTGGGACGACGGCTTTCCCCTCATCGGCCTGCCCGGAAATCTCCGCAAGGCGCCAAACACCTGGATCAAACCCGACACCGGCCACGTCCAGAAACCGACGCCCGCCTTCATACACGACGACAACTTCGAAAGCGGCAGACTCAATCCCCACTGGCAATGGAACCATGTCCCCGACGACACCAAGTGGTCCCTGACCGAAAAGCCGGGCGTGCTGCGCCTCCATTCTCTCCCGGCACGCGACTTTTATTCCGCCCGCAACAGCCTCTGCCAGCGCCCCCCCGGACCAGAGTCCATCATGACCGTGGAACTGGACACTTCCGGTATGGCCGCCGGTGACACCGCCGGCCTGGCACTGCTCAGCTCCCCGTATGCCTGGATCGGCGTGGTGAAAACCGCCGAGGGAACGACCCTGCAAATGCTCGACAGCACCGGCTCGGCGACACCCGCACGCGGCACCCCGGCCGGCCCGCTTGGTCCTCCAACCATCGGCCCGGCCAATCCTCCCCAGCGGCTCTGGTTGCGCGTGCACTGCAACTTTGACACGGACCAAGCCATCTTCAGCTTCAGCCCCGACGGCAGGAAATTCACGCCCCTGGGCAAGCCATTCACCATGATCTTCCAGCTCCGCACCTTCCAGGGGGTGCGCCCGGCCCTCTTCCACTACAACACCTCCGGCAAGGCCGGTGGATACGCCGATTTCGACAACTACACCGTCGAGGAGCCCCGCGCCCGCGGCATCGAGCGGGAAATACCCATGGGCAGGACGATCGTGCTGTCCAGCGGCGCCGACGGCTCCCTCCTGGCCGCGGACACGCAGAACAACGTCCTGGTCAACATACCGGCCGACAATGCCTCGCCCGTTCCGGAACAGGCCCGGCTGCACGTCCAGGATCTGGGGCTGGGCCGCGTAGCCCTGCGCACCGCCGCCGGCCTGTTCGTCTCCGCCGGCGAGGACGGCGCCATCCTCAAGGAGCTGGGCGGAGCCAGACCCGGCGTGGCCGAAACCTTCCAGTGGATCAATCTCATGCGCGGCGACACGATGCTCATGTCGCTGACCAATCATCGCTACCTGGCCACCAAGCCCAACGCGCCGGGTCGGGTGACCGTCTCGGCCACGGGCCCCAGCCCCGCCCGCAAGGAAGGCGCCTGTTTCAAGTGGAAGGTCGTTGAGTGACGCGCGATCGGCCTGGCCGCCGTTTCGGGGCGCGGCACGAGCGTAGCCGCATTGCGCGCAGCGCCGCCAGCGAGAAATTCACGATGTGCTCGACAAGGTCGTCGATGTTTCGATCCTGCAGCAGTTCCGGGTGCAGCCGCCGCACCACCTCCCTCTGGTAGACGTACAGGAAACACTGCGCCCCCACGCTCAGCGCAGCGCGGACCACCTGCTCCTGCGAAGGCCGCGGCCCCACGATGCCCCGCACGATCCCGATCATCAGGTTAGCTCGCGGGCGGATCAGTTCCTCCATCACCGCCTGCAGTGCCTTCGTCGGCTGCGCAAACTCATGCCCCAGCAGCGTCGCGCACCACGCGGGGCGCGTCGGCGCGTGCAGGTCCGCAATCACGTTCCGGATGTGCGCCCGCAGGCGATCCTCGGCCGACCCGCCCGCCTGCTCGGCCGAAGGCGCGATGGGAGTGAGGCTCAGCGCGTGCCGGATCACCGCCGCGTAAAGCTCGAACTTGTCACGGAAATGGTAGTTGATGGCCGCCACGTTCACGCCGGCGCGATCCGTGATCTGCTTGATCGTCGCGGCGTAAAGGCCCCGCTCGGCGAAGACTTCGCCGGCCGCCTCGATCAGTTTCCGGCGCGTCTCCTGGGCTGCGGCGTTGTTCTTGACGTTCGGCATGAATGCGCGATCCCGGCAACCGCCCGGACCCGAAAAGGACGCTCGGCGCCGGCAGCGGTTGCCCATGGTCCTGTCTGTGCTTCCGTCAGCAATATAACCGGTCGAACTTAATATTCAAAACAAATTTGGACTATTCTCTTGACAAGCCGACGAGTTTAATTAAATTCCGATCACAATAATGATCGACCCGGCGGACCGGATCCCGGCTTGGCGCGGGTCGGTCCCCCGATCGCGCCCAGGAGTGATACGGATGAACCCGATGACTGCAACGGTGCGTTGGGCGGCCCTTGTGCTCGCGGCGGCGATCCTCGCCGGTTGCGACCGTCCCCAGGCCGCGCCTCCGCCCCCGCCTGCCCCCGAGGTGACAACCGTTACCCTTCAGCCCCGGCCCCTGGTGCTGACCACCGAACTGCCCGGCCGAACCAGCGGATACCTCGTGGCCGAGATCCGCCCCCAGGTCAGCGGGCTGATCCAGAAGCGACTGTTCACCGAAGGCTCCGACGTCCAGGCCGGGCAGATGCTTTACCAGATCGACCCCGCGCCTTTCCAGGCGGCACTGGAGAACGCCCAGGCCACGCTGGAGGCCAGCCGCAAGGCCGTTGACCGCGCCAAGGCCGCCGTCAACGCCGGTGCCGCCAACGTCGCCCGCCAGAAGGCCACCCTCGCCCTGGCACAGATCAACCGCAAACGATTCGAGGACCTGTTTGCCGAAAAGGCCGTTTCGGCCACCCAGCGCGATCAGGCCGCCACCGACGCGGACGTCGCCGAAGCAACCGTCCGCGCCGCCGAGGCGCAACTGGAGAGCGATCGCCAGGCCGTCGCCGCCGCCGAAGCCGCCATCAAGCAGTCCGAGGCCGCCGTCGAAATCGCCCGCATCAATCTTGCCTATACCAGGATTACCGCTCCCATCGCCGGGCGCATTGGCCGCTCCACGGTCACCGACGGCGCCATCGTCACCGCCTACCAGCCCATGGCCCTGGCCACCATCCAGCCGCTGGACCCCATGTACGTGGACGTCGCCCAGTCCAGCGCCGAACTGCTCCGCCTGCGCCGCCGCCTGGAAGACGGTCGTCTCAACCACGGCGGGCCCGACCGAAACCAGGTCCGGATCCTCCTGGAGGACGGAACTCCCTACCCGCACGCCGGCACGCTCCAGTTCCGCGATGTCTCCGTCGATCCCACCACCGGATCGGTGATCCTCCGCGCTGTCTTCCCGAATCCCGACGGCATCCTCCTGCCCGGCATGTTCGTCCGCGCCGTCGTCCAGGAAGGGGTGATGGAAAAGGCCCTCCTGGTTCCGCAGCAGGCCGTTGCCCGGGATCCCAAGGGCAATCCCTATGTCCTGGTCATGACGCCTGACGGCAAGACCGCCCAGCGAGCGCTCACCCTCGATCGCGCCATCGGCGATCAGTGGCTGGTCTCCTCCGGCCTCGGTGCCGGCGACCGCGTGGTTGTCGAAGGCGCCCTGAAGGTGCGCCCCGGGACTCCCGTCAGGGAAGTGCCCCTGGAATCCCACCGCACATCCGGCCCGGCCACCACCCAGTCGGCCCCCATCCCCAATTAACGGAGACCTCCCAGATGTTGTCCCGATTCTTCCTTGACCGCCCCGTCTTCGCCTGGGTCATCGCCATCATCTTCATGGTGCTGGGCGGGCTGGCCATCTACCGCCTGCCCATCTCCCAGTACCCGCCCATCGCGCCGCCGTCCATCGCCATCGACGCCTTCTACGCCGGCGCGTCCGCCGAGACCGTCGAAAACAGCGTCACCCAGATCATCGAACAGAAGATGACCGGGTTCGAGGACATGCTCTACATCTCCGGCACCAGCGACTCCGCCGGCGCCTCCCGCATCGAGCTGACCTTCAAGGCCGGGACCGATCCCGACCTGGCCTGGGCCAAGGTACAGAACAAGCTCCAGCTCGCCATGACCAGCCTGCCCGAACAGGTCCAGCGCACCGGCGTCATGGTCAGCAAGTCCACGAGGAACTACCTGATCATCGTCGGCCTGATCTCCGAGGACGGCAGCATGAGCAGCGCCGATCTCCAGGACTACGCCCAGTCCACTCTCCAGAAGGTCCTGGCCCGCGTGCCCGGCGTCGGCGAGGTCCAGGCCTTCGGCTCACAGTACGCCATGCGCGTCTGGCTCAACCCCGACAAACTGACCGACTTCGGCCTGACGATGGGCGATGTCATCCTCGCCCTTCGCAGCTACAACGTGGAGGTCTCCGCCGGACAGTTTGGCGGCATCCCCGCCGTCCCGGGCCAGCGACTTAATGCCTCCATCGTCGTCCAGAACCTGCTCCAGACCCCCGAGCAGTTCGCCGAGATACCCCTCCGCACCAACCCCGACGGCTCCATCGTCCGCGTCAAGGATGTCGGCCGAACTGAACTCCGCAGCGAGGCCGAGGACATCCAGGCATTCTTCAACGGCAAGCCCACCGCCGCCATGGCCATCCGCCAGGCGCCCGGCGCCAACGCCCTGGAAACCGCCAACGCCATCAAGGCCAAGATGGAGGAAATGAGCCATTTCTTCCCCCCGGGAATGAAGGTCGTCTATCCGTATGACACAACGCCGTTCATCCAGGTCGCCATCGGCGAGGTCGTCAAGACCCTTTTCGAGGCCATCATCCTGGTTTTCCTGGTCATGTGGCTCTTCATGGGCAACATGCGAGCGACCCTCATCCCCACCATCGCCGTACCCGTCGTGATCCTCGGGACCTTCGCCGTGCTGGCCTGGTTCGGTTTCTCCATCAACATGCTCACCATGTTCGCCATGGTGCTGGCGATCGGCCTGCTCGTCGATGACGCCATCGTCGTCGTCGAAAACGTCGAGCGCATCATGAGCGAAGAAGGGCTCTCCCCGCGGCAGGCCACCGCCAAGTCCATGGACCAGATCACCAGCGCCCTGATCGGTATCGGACTGGTCCTCTCCGCCGTCTTCGGCCCCATGGCCTTCTTCAGCGGGTCCACCGGCGTCATCTACCGCCAGTTCTCCATCACCCTCATCGCCTCCATGCTCCTGTCCGTGGTCGTGGCCCTCATCCTCACTCCCGTGCTGTGCGCCTCCCTGCTCCGCCCGGTGCCCGCGGGACACGAGCCCGCAGAAAACGCCGTTTTCTTCCTCCGACCCTTCTTCCTGCTGTTCGACCGCGTCTTCTTCTGGATCCGCGACCGCTACGTCGGCCTGGTCGGCTACTCGCTGACCCGCAAGTTCCGCTTTCTGTTCATCTACATTCTCTTCGTCGGCGTTGTCGGCTTCCTGATCTGGCGCATGCCCACCGGTTTCGTCCCCGACGAGGACCAGGGCATCCTCTTTTCACAGATCATGCTCCCCACCGGCAGCACCCTCGAACAGACCCAGGCCGTGGCCGATCAGATCGGCCGATACTTCCGCGAGGACGAGTCGGAAGCCGTCTACTCCTGCCTCACCATCGCCGGCATGGGCTTCGGCGGCCGCGCCCAGAACAACGGCATGGTCTTCGTCAAGCTCAAGGACTGGCACCTGCGCGATCGCCCCGAGTTGCGCGCCAAGGCCATCGCCGGGCGGGCCATGATGCGGCTCTCCCAGTTGCGCAACGCGATGGCCTTCGCCTTCCCGCCCCCCGCCGTCATCGAACTGGGCAATGCGCGCGGCGTCGATTTCCAGTTGCTCGACCGCGGCGGCATCGGACATGCCGCCCTCACCAACGCCCGCAACATGCTCCTGGGCATGGCCGCCCAGGATCCGCGGCTGGCCTCCGCCCGTCCCAACGGCATGGAGGATGTGCCCGAGTTCCGCATTGATGTGGACTGGGAAAAGGCCGGCGCCCTTGGTGTGCCCATCAATGCCATTCACAACACCATCTCCGCCGCGTTTGGCAGCGCGTACGCCAACGACTTCATCCAGGCCGGCCGCGTCAAGCGCGTCTATGCACAGGTGGACGCTCCCTACCGCATGCTCCCCGGCGACCTGGAAAAGCTCTACGTCCGAAACACCGTCGGCAAGATGGTCCCCTTCTCCTCCTTCGCCTCTACGCGCTGGACGACCGGCTCTCCACGCCTGGAGCGGTTCAACGGCTTCCCCTCCATGAACATCTGGGCCGAGCCGGCCCCCGGACACAGTTCCGGCGAGGCCATGAAAGCCATGGAGGAGATCGTCACCAGGCTGCCCCAGGGCATCGGTTATGACTGGACCGGCCTGTCCTACCAGGAACGCATCGCCAGCGCCCAGGGCCCCATCCTCTACGCCTTCTCCATCCTCGTGATCTTCCTCTGCGTCGCCGCACTCTACGAAAGCTGGACCATCCCCTTCGTCAATCTCCTGATGCTGCCACTGGGCGTCTTCGGCGCCCTGGTCGCGACCTACCAGCGCGGCCTGGCCAACGACGTCTATTTCCAGATCGGTTTCCTCACGACGCTCGGCCTGTCAACCAAGAACGCCATCCTCATCATCCAGTTCATCAAGCAGCAGCAAAAACATGTCGGCCTGGTGGAGGCGACCCTCGCCGCGGTCAGAATCCGTTTCCGACCCGTCATCATGACGTCCCTTGCGTTCTTCTTCGGTACGCTGCCCCTGGCGCTGGCCACCGGGGCCGGGGCCGGGGCCATGAACGCCATCGGCACCGCGGTAACCGGCGGAATGCTCTCGGCCACCTTCATCGACCTGATCTTCATTCCCCTGTTCTATGTGATGGTCTGCAGGATCTTCGGTTCGCGTCAGCACGTCTCGGCCCCGGTTCCCGTGCCGGTTGCTCCCGATCCTTCGGAGGTGAGGTGACATGAAAAACGCCGCTAACATCCTCCCCCTCGCATTGGGCGTGCTTTCCGCCGTCAGCGGCTGCAACCTCGCCCCGACCTACTCCCGCCCTGACGCCCCGGTGCCCGCCCAGTGGCCTGCCCACGCCGGCATCGAGCCGAGCACGCAGCCCGCGACCGATGTCCTGCCCGACTGGCGCGAATTCTTCGCCGATGGCAAGCTCCAGCAGCTCATCGAAAAGGCCCTGGACCAGAACCGCGATCTGCGACTGGCCGCCCTCAACGTCGAACGCGCACGCCAGCTCTACGGCGTGCAGCGGGCCGAAGCTCTCCCAACGGTTGACGCGTCGGCGGCCTTCAACCGGCAGCGCGTTCCCGGCGAGCTCTCCCGCGATGGCCGGGCCGTCACCTCAAACCTCTTCAGCGCCAACGTCGCACTCGTCGCCTGGGAACTGGATCTCTTCGGACGCATCCGAAGTCTTTCCGATGCCGCCCTTCAACAGTTCCTGGCTTCCGAGCAGGCCCGCCGCGGCGTCCAGATCATGCTCATCTCCGGCGTGGCCGATGCCTATTTGAATCTGGCCGCTGATCTGGAGAGCCTCAAGCTTGCCCAAAGCACCCTCCAGGCGCAGCAGGACACCTACAACCTGGTGAAAAAGCGACTCGAGGGAGGAATCTCGCCTGAGATCGACCTTCATCGTGTCCAAACCCAGGTGGAGACCGCCCGTCGCGAAGTCGCCCGTTTCACGCAGCAGGTTGCACTGGATCGAAATGCGCTGGAACTGCTCGTGGGCGCCCCCGTTCCCGATGATCTGCTGCCCGCGGGCTTGAGTCAGATCACGCCCCTGAAGGAGCTGAAGCCCGGCATCTCCTCGGAGATTCTCCTGAGCCGACCTGACATCATTCAGGCCGAGAATCAGCTCCGTGCCGCCTACGCCAATATCGGGGCGGCCCGGGCGGTCCTCTTCCCCCGCATCACCCTCACCACCACGGGCGGCACCGCCAGCAACGAACTGGCCGGGCTCTTCGACGCCAGTTCCCGCGCCTGGACCTTCGCTCCGCAGATGGTCATGCCCATCTTCGACGCCCGAGCCTGGTCGGCACTGAAGGTCACCAAGGTGGATCGCCAGATCGCCCTCACCCAGTACGAAAAAGCCATCCAGACCGGTTTCCGTGAAGTCGCAGACGCTCTGGCCGTCCGCAGCACCGTCGGCCAGGAACTGGCCGCCCAGGAATCGCTCGTTCGCGCCGTGGCCGAAACGTATCGCCTTTCGCTGGCCCGCTATGAAAAAGGGGTGGACAGCTACCTGGACGTGCTGGATGCCCAGCGTTCATTATTCGCCGCCGAAGAAGTGTTGATTGCATTTCGACATGCAATGTGGTCGAGTCAGGTTCGCCTTTACGCCGTGCTGGGGGGTGGATGGAACGAGCCATCGGCTCCCGTCGCCACGCCTGCCACCGAGCCCTGACCGAGGGCGCGCTTGTGCCTGGGGCCGACGTTCACCAATAGCCGCAGGCCGGCAGCAACCGATCAGCGGCGTTCCAGCCATCCATCCAGATTGAAAAAGGGCTTTTTGTCTTCGGAGTTACCCCCGACCGGCCCGGATGAACCGGACGCAGCCGGCGGGGCAGATGCGGGCTCGATCTTGGCCGGCGCTGCGGCCCGCGTGCCTGAGGGCTTGCGCATCGGGCACTGCTTCGGATTGCAGACGTAGCAGTTGCAGCAGCGGGATCGAGCCATATCGCACCGGATCATAGCGGTATGCCGGATCAATCTCCATCTGGAGGCTGTATCGGCCCTTGAATCACATCAGTTGATCCGGCATTTTCGCATCGTGCGTCATTTGCCCGGCACAAGCTCATAGAACCCGATCCCATCCCGCTTCAGGTAGCCTTTGTCGGCCAATTCCTCCCAGATTGCCGCGCCGAAGCCGGCCGGCGGCTGGATCGACGCGACCTTCGCACGCGATCCGTGTGGAATCGGCCCGCCTCCGAGCTTGGACTCGTCATCCAGCTGCGTCAGATTCAGCCGCTTCTTGAATGCCTTCAAAGCCTTCCTCAGTTCCTCTTCGCTCGCCATGTGATCAACTCCCTCAACGGCACGAGGCACGAAAGGGATCCCTTCGTGCCTCCGTGCCTCTATGCCCTGGGGTCTTGTGCCGTCTAGTGTCCGCCGCTTGCCTTCACCTCGATCTGCGGCCGGCCGGGCTCGGGCCAGTCGGTGTGGAAGAACTTGCCCCGCGGAGCATCCGTTCTTTCATAGGTGTGTGCGCCGAAGAAGTCCCGCTGTCCCTGCAACAGGTTCGCCGGCAGCCGTGCTGAGCGGTAGCCGTCGTAGTAGGCCAGGGCGCTCATGAAGGCCGGGGCGCTGATGCCCGCCGTCGCCGCCTCGCAGACGATCTTGCGCCAGTTCGCCTGGCCGTTCCTGACCTGCTCGTTAAAGTAGGGGTCCAGCAGCAGGTTCACCAGATTCGGGTTTCGCGTGTACGCATCGGTAATCTTCTGAAGGAAGCGGGCACGGATGATGCATCCGCCGCGCCAGATACTGGCGATTGTCGCGAAGTCCAGCTTCCACTTGTACTCGTTCTGCGCCTCGCGCATGAGCTGGAAACCCTGGGCATACGCGCAGATTTTCGAGCAGTAAAGCGCGTCGCGGATCGCGTTGATGAACTGCTGCCTGTCGCCCGTGAAACTGGGCGTCGGCCCGGACAGGTGCTTGCTGGCTTCCACTCGCTCTTCCTTGAGGGCGCTTAGGCACCTGGCGAACACCGCCTCGGCGATGCTGTTGGCCGGAATGCCCATGTCCAGCGCGTTCACGCTCGTCCATTTGCCCGTGCCTTTCTGCCCGGCCGTGTCCAGGATGTAATCCACCAGAAATTCACCCTTGTGGATCGGGTCGGGCTGCTGGAGGATGTCGGCGGTGATCTGGATCAGGTAGCTGTCAAGGTCTCCCTGGTTCCACTGCTCGAAGACCTTGCCGATCTCGCCGGCCTTCATGCCCAGCAGGGTTCGCATCATCCAGTAGGCCTCGCAGATCAACTGCATGTCGATGTACTCGATCCCGTTGTGGATCATCTTCACATAGTGCCCGGCGCCGTTGGGACCCAGGTACGCCGTACATGGGACGCCTTCCTTCACCGGCTTGCCGGGGCGGGCGGTTTCAATCGGCTTGCCGGTCGCGGGATCCACCTTGGCGCTGACGGCCTTCCAGATCGGTTCCAGATGCTTCCATGAATCCGGATCGCCCCCGGGCATCGTCGATGGCCCGAATCGCGCGCCCGTCTCACCACCCGACACGCCCGAGCCGAAGTACTTGAGCTTGTCGGCATACTCACGCTCGCGGCGAATCGTGTCGGTCCACATGGAGTTGCCGCAGTCGACCACGACGTCATCCTTCTCCACGCAGGCCTCGATGAGCTGCTTGACCACGCCATCGACGGCACTGCCGGCCTTGACCAGGATCAGGATCTTCCGCGGCTTCCTGATCGCCGCGATGAACTCCTTGAGATCCGCAAAACCGATCACGTTCCCGGCCGAAGGCTCTTCCTTCCTGATCTTCTCGATCCACTCGCTCATCGTCGCGGTGGTGCGGTTGTAGACGGCCACCTTGAAACCGTGGTCGGCCATGTTCAGCACAAGGTTCTGGCCCATGACGGCCAGGCCAATCAGTCCAACGTCGGCGACAGCTTGCTCAGGCATGTTTTCAGTGCTCCGATTGAGGTTGAGTATTCACCGCGGAGGGCACGCGGGGCACGCGGAATCAGCCCGCAATTCGTGGCTCCGGGGAAGAGGAAGTATAGGGCATGGGGGTACGGGGGCAAGGGCAGGCGGTATACTGCCGGCATGCGGACCCTTCAATGCCTCTGTCTTGTGGTCCTGGGGTTGTGCTCCTGGATCCACGCACGCACCATCCATGTTTCGCCCAGGCCCCTGCCCGGAATTGACGCCGCCGACCAGGTGCGGACCATTTCCGACGCGGCCAGGCTGGTCGTGCCGGGGGATGTCGTGACGATCCACGGCGGCGTCTACCGCGAGGCCGTCACGGTCGAGAGGTCCGGTTCGCCCGAGAAGCCGATCGTCTTCCAGGCCGCCCCAGGCCAGCGCGTGGTCGTCACGGGCGCCGACCAACTCACCGACTGGAAACGGGAAGATCCCGACCAGCATGTCTACAGCACCCCGTGGCCGCACCGTTTCATCGGCTGGAACCGGCAAATGACGCACCCGGACGACGACTATCACCTGCTGATCGGCCGCTGCGAGCAGGTTTTCGTCAACCACTACTCCCTGCGGCAGGTTCTCTCCCGCGACAAACTGGCCCGCGGCACCTTTTATGTTGACCTGGACGCCAGGCGGCTCTGGGTCTGGTCCGAGGAGAATGCCGACCTGACGCGGACGATGAAGACGACCGTCGAGGCGTCAGTGCGCCCCAACATCTGGACCAGCCGGGCGGCGCATGTGAAGGTGCGCGGCATCCGCTTCCGTTACGCGTCCTGCCGGGCGCAAGAGTCGGCCGTCACCCTTCGCGGCGACGGCAACATCCTGGAGGACTGCGTGATCGAACGGGTCAACAGTTGCGGCGTCGGCGTGCACGGGGCCAGGGACGCGGTCCTGCGCCGCTGCACCATCCAGGACAACGGCCAGCTCGGTTTCTCGGCCTCGCGGGCACACGGCCTGCTGGTCACCGGCTGCACGATCCGCGGCAATAATACCAGGAACTTCAACCGCGACTGGGAGGCCGGCGGAAACAAGCTGGTGCTCTGCCGGGACGTGGTACTGGAAGACAGTCGCTTCATCGAGAATCGCGGCTTCGGCATCTGGTTCGACATCGGCAATGAGCGGTGCACGGTGCGCAACTGCCTGATCGCCGACAACGAGGCCGCCGGTATCTTCTACGAGATATCATATACATTGCGAGCCCATGACAATGTGATCGTCGGCAACGGGTTCGACGCCGACGGGGGCGCCTGGGGAGCGTCGGCCGGCATCGCCCTGTCCAGTTCGCCCGGATGCGTCATCGAACGGAACCTGCTGGTGGGCAACAGGGAGGGTTTTGCCTACCGGGAGCAACGGCGGGAGACCCCCAGGATCGACTCAAGGCGGCCGGAACCCGTTTGGAACCACGACCAGACCGTCCGCAATAACGTCATCGCCTATAACCGCGATGCGCAGGTCTGGGGCTGGTTCGACGTGAAAGACGGCCGCCACTGGCCCGCGGATCTGCGCTGGAAGCTGCCCGACCAGGTCGGCCGGCCCACGGAAGACGCGGCCAGGGACTACCAGGCGAAGGACGGCTCGGGCCCGCCGGAGGGACTGTTCCTGGAAAAGCTCAACCTGTCCCACTCGGGAAACTTGTTCTTTGCCGCGCCCGGACAGGGGCTTTTCAACTGGGGGCCGGCCTGGTCTTTCAGCCGCAGGTACGCGGAGCTGGCCGAGGCACAAAAGGAATTGCAACTGGAGAAAAACAGCGTCTTGGCCGACCCGGAGTTCGCGGATCTTCCCACGCGCGACTTCCGCGTGCCCGCGGAGGGCACCGCGGTCAGGATGGGCTGTTATCCCAGAGGCCCTGTCCCGGACGTCAGGCTGGGACAAATGCCGGCCGCGCAATAGCCTTCGGCCCGACTGCCGCTACTTGTACTTGTCCTTCCATTGGGCCAGCAGTTCCAGTGCCTGCCGCGGGGTGAGATTGTCCACATCCAGCCCATGAAGTTCGGCCAGAATCGGCGGCGTCGGATCCGCAAACAGCTCAAGCTGGTTGGCATCCGGCGACTTCTTTCTGCCCGCCGGCCTGTTGACATGATGCACCGCCAGCTGCCCCAGCAGTTCCCGGGCCCGCGCGAGCACCGGCCTGGGGACGCCCGCCAGGCGAGCCACGTGAATGCCGTAACTGCGATCGGTCCCCCCCTCGATGATCCGGTGCAGGAAGATCACCTGGTCCTGCCACTCGCGCACCGCCACGTTCAGGTTCCGCACGCCGGGGAACTGCCTCGACAGGTCCGTCAGTTCGTGATAGTGCGTGGCGAAAAGCGTTCGGCAGCGCACGCTGGACGCGATGTGCTCGGCGATCGCCCACGCCAGCGACAGACCGTCCAGCGTGCTGGTTCCCCGGCCGATTTCGTCCAGCACCACCAACGAGTGGTCGGTGGCGTTGTTCAGGATGTTAGCGGTCTCGGTCATCTCGACCATGAACGTGGACTGGCCGCCGTGAAGCTCGTCCGACGCCCCGATGCGGGCAAAGAGGCGATCGGCGACGCCGATGACGGCGCTCTTGGCCGGCACGTAAGAGCCGATCTGCGCCAGCAGCACGATCAGCGCCACCTGGCGGATGTAGGTGCTCTTGCCGGCCATGTTCGGCCCGGTAATCAGGAACAGGGCATCCTCCGGCCCGAAGCGCAGATCGTTGGAAACAAACTCCGAGCCGAGCTGCTGTTCCAGCACGGGATGTCGGCCGTCGATGATCTCCAGCGTCCGGTCCTCGACGATCGTCGGGCGACAGTAGCGGCGCTCCTGGGCCAGCAGGGCCAGGCCGGCAAGGCAGTCGAGCCGGGCGAGTCCCTCGGCCAGTTCCTGGTATTGGGCCAGCCTGGGCAGCAGCGTCTGCCGCACCTGCTCAAAGAGTCGCTGCTCGAGCGTGATGGATCGCTCGTGTGCTGAAAGCGCTTCGTCTTCGAAAGCCTTTAGTTCCTCGGTGATGTAGCGTTCGGCCCCCTTGAGGGTCTGCTTGCGCGTCCACCCGGTTGGAACCTTGTCCCGGTGCGCGTCGGTGACCTCGATATAGTAGCCGAAGACCTTGTTGTAACCGACTTTCAGCGAAGGAATGCTCGACTCGGCGGCAAGGCGAGCCTGGTACTGGGCCAGCCACTGCTGCGAATGGGCACCGATCTGGCGGAGGCGGTCAAGTTCCGGGTCGAAGCCAGGGGCGATCACGCCGCCCTCGCGCAGGTGCGGCGGAGGATCGGGCCTGATGGCCCCGGCCAGGTACCGGCCCTGTTCGACGCAGAATTCGCGCAGGCCAAGCAGTTCGGGCGTGACCTGCTGCGCGTGCTCCAGTTGCTGGAGCTGGTCCAACAGCTTGGGCAGCGCCACAAGGCACTTGCCCAGCGCCGCCAAGTCGCGCGGACCGGCCCGGTTGACGGCGACGCGCGAAACGATGCGCTCGATGTCGCAGATCCCGTCGAGACTGGCCAGCACGGCGCGCAGCGACTCGGCCGATTCCAGCAGCGCCGCCACCGCCGCCTGGCGCGACTGGATGTGCTCGATGTCTCGCAGTGGCGTTCGCAGCCATTGTCGCAGCAGGCGGGCGCCCATGCTCGTGCGCGTGCGGTCGATGGCCGACAGCAGAGAGCCTTCGGTGGTTCCCCAGCGGGTCGTGCGGTCGATCTCCAGGCTGCGCCACGAGGCCGGGTCGATGGACAGGTGATCGTCCAGGATGTGCCGGCGCAGCGGCCTCAAATGCGCCAGCGACGACTTCTGCGTCTCCTGGAGATAGCTGAGGATCGCCGCCGTCGCCATGACGGCCGGGTCGTCGTCGGCAAAGCCGAACCCCGCGGCCGTCGCGGCATCCCACTGCCTGAGAAGCTCTTCCCTGGCATGATGCGGCGAGAACTGCCACCCGGGACGCTGTGTGAGGGCCACCTCAAGCCCCAGCCCCTTGATCGCCGCGCCGATCTGGTGAGGCTGACCGGTGGGCATTTCGGGGATCAGCACTTCGGCCGGCCGCAGTCGGGCAATCTCGTCCAACACCTGCCCCTGCGTGCCGGACATGGCACTGCACAGGCCCGTGGACAGTTCCACCCACGCCAAGGCCGCCTTGAAACCGTCGTTTGCGGTCAGGTGAAAGGCCACGGCCGCGAGGTAATTGTCCGATCGCCCGTCCAGCAGCGGATCATCCGTCAGCGTGCCCGGGGTCATCAGGCGAACAACTTCGCGTCGGATCAGCCCCTTGGCATCCTTCGGATCCTCCACCTGCTCGCAAATCGCCACGCGGAAACCGGCCGAAATCATCTTCCGCAGGTACGCCTCGACGGCGTGAAACGGCACACCGGCCATGGGAATGGCGTCGGCGGCGTCCAGGCCGCCGCGCGACCGCGTCGTCAGCGCCACGCCCAGCACGCGGGCGGCCGTCTGCGCATCGTCCCAGAACATCTCGTAGAAGTCCCCCATGCGGAAGAACAGGATGTAATCCGGGTATTGCGCCTTGAACTGCTGGTACTGGCGCATGGCCGGTGTCAACTCGCCGGCCCGGGGCGCGGGCTGTTCGGGAACTTTTTCCATCGAACGGGGCAGGTTATGGGAGCCGCAACGGGCATGCAAGTTATCCGGTCACGGCGACCCGGCCGGCAGCGTTTGCACGGCGGGCGATCGAATTATACGTCGTACGCACTGTCGCCGGCATGATCATGCGGGCTCGGACAAACGCGGAGGCTGAGCATGCGATTCATCGAGCAACTGGAAGATCGTAGGCTGATGTCGCTGTCGGGACTGGTCGCAGGCGCGGACCTGCTGGGACTGAACGACAACGTGGATCAACTGGTCTCGAAGGCAACCAAGGCCGCCGCGAAAGTCCTGAGTCTCAAGGGCGCCAGCTACGACGGCGTTGCGCGATTCAGGAACTCGGCCGCGCCGATGGACATGGCGATGGAGATTCTCTCGCAGAAGAAGAACAGGATCTTCGGCATGCTCTATGCCGACGACAAGGAAATCCCCTTCAAGGGAACGATCGCGCCGAACAAGACCCTGGTGGCGACGTTCGACAGCCAGGGCATCGCGGGCATGATTAAGGGCAAAATGGCCGGCGACGCCATGAACGGCATGGTGAACCTGAAGATGCTCGGCCAGGTGATGAAGGGCACGGTCGCACTGAGCAAGGCGGCATAGCCGCGCGATGCCGCAGGCACGGGGCAGGGCTGGGCCAGTTCCGCTCACGGGTTTGGCACCGGGCGGACTCTTGGCTGGGTGGCCGGCTGAGTTGTGGCACCGGTCGGTATCCTGGCCCCGGCGGGTCTGGTCGCAGCGGGCCTGGTCACGGGCGAAGCAGCCCTGGGATCGATCGCCGGTGTGGTCTGCCTTGCTGCCGGCTGGGTTGCGGCCCTGGGCGCAGGCCGCCTGGATTCCGGGGCAGTCGCCTTGGGGTCGGGTTTGGTTGCGGGCTGCTTCACATCGGGCTCCGGGATTCTCGGCTCGACCTTCGGGGCGGCCTGCTTGACGGCCGGTGCGGGCCGCGTGACCGGGTTGGGTTGCGGCTGTTTCACCTCTGTTTGAGCCTTGGGCGCGGCCTGGGGTTTGGCAGCGGGCTGGGCCTTCGGCGCCTGCGCGGCTTTCTGCCCCGGCAACGACAGCCCGGGCAGCTTGCCGCCCAGAAGGTTCCCGACGGCATCGGCGGCCTTGCCCTGCTTTCCGCCAAGAACCGACGACACCACCGATGACGCATCGAACGATTTGGCGATCGCCTCTTTGATACTGAAACTGGGTGAGCTCATGGTACCGGCCACGGGGACCACCACCGTGTCCTTTACGAAGTCTTGCCGGAGAACTTCGGGCAGCATCGTCTTGGGGATGCCCATGTACATCGCCAGGATCTTCTTGTCGGCCAGGCTGATAACGGCCTTGTCGGCGGTGATGGTCTGCCCGCCGATCTCCAGCTTCATTGTCGAATCAACCACGCCGTCGTTGAATGCCGCGGCGCCGTCGCGAAGCTGCATCGGGACCATGCCGTCCTGCGTATCCAGGCCCAGCTGCGACGCCAGCAGATCGATAAACGGCGCCTTGATCCCCATGTCGGAGATGCTGAATGCCACCCTGGCCAGTCCCCTGGCGTCGCTGCGGCTCTGCGTGATGCTGGCGTCCAACGGCAGGTCCCTGACCTGATTGACGGTCACGGACATGAAACCCTTGGCCTTGCTGGTTCCGTAAAAGATCGGCGAGATCGACCCCAGGAAATGCGCCAGCGACTTCTCCTGGATGTTCACCTTGTTCAGCAGAGTGTAATCCTCGCGCAGGCAGGTCAGCCGCATCGGCCTGTCCACCAGCGAGATCTCCCAGCCCGACAGGTCGATCGTGCCGTCATTGGCCCGGGCCGGTTTGGCGAAGCGGGCGTCCCCCTGCCTGTCGGCGTAGATGGTGCGCAACCTGCCGTCGGCCAGCGACACCGGCAGGTCGCACTTGCGGATGTCGATGCCCTGGTACTCGATCCGATCGAAGCCGACGACAGCCTGGGCAACGACATACTTGATCGCGGCAGGGTCGTTCATCGGGTATCGGCCTGTGACGGGAATCCTGAGATCGCGGCGAACGCCCGCAACGACAATATCCTCGTAGAGCTTGCGCTGATCGGGCGTGGCGGCCCCGGCCTGCAGCATCGGCAGAATCGCCTTGTATGCCGCCGCCAGATCGAAACCCAGCGTGACAACCAGGCCCTCGAAAACACCCTGCGTGTCGTACTGCCGGATCTTCCCGGCCAGCGACACGGTGGCGGCCTTGGTCTGGCTCATGTCCACCGAGACATCCTGTATGTCCAGAATCTTGCCCGACTGGTCCAGCCGCACGTTGTTGGCGATCTTCAGCAACGCCTCCCTGAAACTCGGCCGGGCAGGGTCGCCCACGACAAAGTCGCTGACAACGATCTGTCCTTCGGCCACAAGCTGCGAGGCGTTGGTGCTGAACTTCTGGCTGACGACAAAACCCCCGCCATAGTTGACAAGCGAATCGGGGGCGGCCAGTTGCAGGGCCTCGACGAGGGCGAACAACTGCTTGAGTTGTCCCTTGACGGTGATCGCGCCGGAAGCATCCACACTCCCGCCGGCACCAAGTCTGATCGTGATCGGCTGGTCGAGATTGGCGTTAACAAAACTGCTGGCGAGAATCAGGCTGGAAACGGAAATGACCTTCAGGGTATCGTCGCCGCCCGCAGAAAGCTTAAGCTGCACCGACTCGTTCTGGATCGGTTGACCCGGGAGCTTGACCGACAAGCCGGTGATGTTGCTGTCCAGCGCCAGGTTGGTTCCGGACTCGGTTCTGGATAGGTCAATGGCCGCCGCCAGCGAACCGGCAGTGATCTTCGCAACCGGAGGCAACGCCGTGGGGCCCCGCAGGCCGGCAAGGAAATCGCCGATGGCGACGAGGTTGCCCTTGATGGAAAGCCGCCCGGTGGCCGAGGGTGCGCCCTTTGACGGCATCCTGATCGTAAAGGGCGTGGCGGGGTCCTTGCTGATCGCGAGCATCCCCGTGGAATCGGTCATGCTCAAGGCGGTGATGTTCAGGACCCGCGTGGCCGCGTCCGCCGCGAGCGTGGCCGAGAGAGTCAGTGTCGAATCGTAGCCGGTCAGCAGGGGCAGGGTCGCGCCGCCGGGATTCACGCGACCGATGGTCAGCTTGCTGGTGGTCAGCTTCGCGTCCAGGCTGGTGGGACCGGCGGGCGTGTTCGGATCCGTTGCGGTCGCGAGGCTGAAGGCGGCGTCGCCCGCCAGCGACGCGATGCCAAGCTGTTCCAGATCGACGAACTGCCCGAACTGGGCGGCAAACTCGGTGAGCCTGACATTGCCCTCGAGCCTGATCAGGAAGAGACTCTCGCCGCCCCCCTTGACGGTCGCGAAAGCCGAATCGACGGCCATCACGATCTTGCGCAGATCGGGCATCGCCCCAGCGCCGCCGAAATGCTCGGCCGACATCATCAGCGTGATCGGCTGGGCGGCCACGGCCTTGCCGTCAAGCTCGCCGGTCAGCCCGGAGATCAGGGTGTCCTGCTTCAGCGTGGCCTTGTCGGACGCCAGGGCGATGGCGATCCGGCTTTTGAGCGATCCGCCCGTTACCTTCAGCCCATCGCGGAGCTTGAGGGTATGGGGAAGTTCGCCGGCCAGCGCGGCAAGATCAAACTGCGCATCGATCCCCACGCCGCCACTGTCGCCGGGAGCCTTGTTGGCCGCGAGATTCGCCAGGGCGTTCAGCGGCGCGTCGGCCGATACGGCAACGGTTCCGTGCTTTTCCAGGGTGAACGTGAGCTTCTCGTCCTGGCTGCCGCCGATGCGTACTCGGGGCGAGGCACCGCGGCTCAGGGTCGTCGGCGGCACTGCGAGCGTGACCTTGGGATTCCCGTACACGTCATCCCCCAGCGCCGGTCCGGCGGCGGAGAAATCGGCGATGGTCATCGCCCCCTCGGCCACAACCGAATCGCTCCCGGCAACCTTCAGGACAAACCTGCCATTGACCTGACCGTCGATCCTGTCGATCCCCGCGTCGGGAGGCATGAACGCGCCGGCCACGCCCAGGTCCAGCGACGTGATCGTCACGCTGGCGTCGCCATCGAGCTTGTCCAGGGCCGGCAGCCCCTGGTCGAAGAGGCGCACGTTGGATTCGACAGCGACGCCGCCGCTCTTGCCCTCGGGATCGCGAATCGCGAGGTTGACCCTGGCGGCGATCTTCTCGTTGATGTCGGCGAAAGAGACGGCGATCGTGGACTTGTCCAGATAGGCAACCTGACTGGTTCCGTCGGGCAGGCGCTGCTCGATCGTGCCGCGCACGTCCCCGGCGAATCGAACGCTCAGCCCCGCGGGAATCCGCGGCCAGGGAGCGTTGGGATCGCTGGGAACCCTGGGCAGGCGGGCGAAATTGTTGGAGCCGTCGGGATAGCGGATGAAGACGAAGGCCAGGTCGGACACGGTGGTCTGATCAAGCCGGAACATTCGGCCGGTGAGGACCTTCATGAAGTTCAGGTCGGTTGCCAGTTCCTCGGCCTCGAGAATGGTCGCGCCGTCCTGGAGAATGCGGATGCCGCGGATCCGGGTCGGGCTGAACCAGCCGAACGACCAGTCGTCGATCTGCAACTGGCCATTGAGCTGGCCGTTCACCTGCGACACCACCAGGACCCGAACCCAGCCCATGCTGATGATCGCGGGCAGCACGGCCAACAGCAGGATCGCAAGGAGGGTCGCCGCGAGAAAGACCCAGGGCCACCGGCGGCGACGGCGTGGCACGGGAGCCTGCGGAGACGGAGTGGGCCGGGATTGCTGATCGGCAGGCAGTGATTCGCTCATGATTCCCTTCCTCAAAGCACGCGGATTCCGTGTAATTGTTCCACAGGCAGTATATCACCGGGATGAGCACGGATGGCGGACAAATCCGGGCACAAGTCAAGAAACTCCGGATAATCCGGGAGCCTGCGCGGCGTGCCAGAGCCGCCCGGCTGAAGCGACATGCAACCCGCGGCGCCGCGGATCGGCGCGGTCAGTCACCTGCGACGATCCGCCTTCGCCCGCGGGCCCCTCCCGGCGGCCGATTTCACGACGGGTGCCGGCATATCGGATTTTCGACGCTCCTCCGATTAAATAGAAATTCTTCTTGTATACCGGATTTTATTCGGTATAATGAACAGAGTTTCCAATATATAGGAATCGCCATGGCCTCCAGACGCCGCAAAACCGCTTCGCAACGCAAGGCCGCGCCTCACGCCGCATCGCCCGCGGATGAGGCGGTCGGGCAGGTGCTCTGCGATCGGGTGGCCGAGCTGCGCCGGCGCAGGCACTGGACGCTGGAGGAGATGTCGGCCGCCTGCGGCGTGAGCCGGTCGATGCTCAGCGAGATCGAGCGGCGGCGGGCCAACCCGACGCTGGCGGTCGCCTGGCGGATCGCCCAGGCATTCGGCATGTCGCTGGGCGAGCTGGTGGCCGCCCCGGGAGCCGCGCACCAGATTGACGTGATCCGCGCCGACGACAAGAGCTATCACTACCGCTCCGACCGCGATTGCCGCATCCGCACACTCTCGCCGCTGCACCTGGAGAAATCGGTCGAGTTCTACGAGATCGTCCTCTCGCCCGGCGGATCGCTCCGCAGCCTGGCGCACTTTGCCGGGGCCAGGGAACTGCTGACCGTGCGGGAAGGAACGCTGCGCGTCGGGTCGGCCGACCAGTCCGAGCAGCTGCGCGCCGGCGACTCGGCCTACTACCGCGCGGACGTGCCCCACTCGATTCACAACGTCGGCCCGTCGGAAGCCGTCGCGTTTCTCGTCGTCACGTACCTTCGTGAATAGGTCTTTTTGCCGCGACGATACAACACCGCCCCCTGGAGACGCCAATGAGAACCATGAAAGCGCTGGTCAAACGCGAGGCCGCCGAGGGCCTGTGGCTGGAAGAGGTGCCCGTCCCGGAGATCGGCATCAACGACTGCCTCGTGCAGATTCTCCGCACCGGAATCTGCGGCACGGACGTGCACATCTACAACTGGGACGCCTGGGCGCAGAAGACGGTGCCGGTCCCCATGGTGATCGGCCACGAGTTCGTCGGCCGCATCATCGACGTCGGCGACAATGTCAAGGATTTCCGCCCCGGCGACATCGTCAGCGGCGAAGGGCACGTGGTCTGCGGCCGCTGCCGCAACTGCCTGGCGGGGCGGCGGCACCTGTGCAAGGATACGGCCGGCATCGGCGTGAACCGTCCCGGCGCATTTGCCGAGTACCTGTCGCTGCCGATGACCAACGTCTGGGCGCACGATCCGGCGATTCCGCGCGACATCCAGTCGATCTTCGACCCCTTCGGCAACGCCGTCCACACCGCCCTTCAGTTTGATGTGCTGGGCGAGGACGTGCTGATCACCGGCGCGGGGCCGATCGGCTGCATGGCCGCCGCCGTGGTCCGTCATGCCGGCGCCCGCTACGTCGTGGTCACCGACGTCAATCCCTGGCGGCTCGAGCTGGCCCGCCGCATGGGCGCGACCCTCGCGGTCGATGTTCGCACCACCACGCTGGCCGACGTGCAGAAACAACTCGGCATGCGCGAGGGCTTCGACGTCGGGCTGGAAATGTCCGGCAGCCCGGCCGCGTTCCGCGATATGCTGGCCAACATGTGCCACGGCGGCAAGATCGCCATGCTGGGCATCCCCGGCGAGCAGACCGCCATCGACTGGAACATCGTCATCTTCAACATGCTCACCATCCGGGGCATCTACGGGCGGGAGATGTACGAGACGTGGTACAAGATGACGGTGATGCTCCAGTCGGGTCTGGACATCAGCCCCATTGTCACCCATCGGTTTTCCTACCTGGACTACCGGGAGGGCTTTGAAGCGATGCGTTCCGGCAATTCCGGCAAGGTCGTCCTCACCTGGTGCGAGGGCTGACGGACACAGGAGGATTCTGCGATGCTCGACAGCCGCTTTCAGGAACATGTCTCGGAGCAGCTTGCCCAGATCCGCCGCGCGGGGCTGTACAAGTCCGAGCGCATCATCACCACGCCCCAGCAGCCCAGGATGGCCACGACGACCCGCCCGGCCGTGCTCAACCTGTGTGCCAACAACTATCTCGGCCTGGCGAATCACCCCGACGTGATCGCCGCCGCCGGCGATGCCCTTGCGCGCTGGGGCTATGGAATGGCCAGCGTGCGGTTCATCTGCGGCACCCAGCAACTCCACAAGGAGCTGGAAAGCGCGCTGTCGGCGTTCCTGGGAACGCAGGACACGATTCTCTATAGTTCCTGCTGGGACGCCAACGGCGGGCTGTTCGAGACGCTGCTGGGTCCCGAGGACGCCGTGATCTCCGACGAACTTAACCACGCGTCCATCATCGACGGGATCCGCCTGTGCAAAGCCCGGCGCTACCGCTATCGCAACAACGACATGGCCGACCTGGAGGCCAGGCTCCAGGAGGCAGCCGATGCGCGTTTCAGGCTGATCGCCACCGACGGTGTGTTCTCGATGGATGGAATCATTGCCAACCTCGAGACGATCTGCGACCTGGCCGACAAGCACCGCGCACTGGTCATGGTGGACGACTCGCACGCGGTGGGGTTCATGGGCAAAGGGGGACGGGGAACGCACGAGCACTGCGGCGTGATGGACCGGGTGGACATTCTCACCGGCACCCTCGGCAAGGCGCTGGGCGGCGGCAGCGGAGGATACACCTCGGGAAGGGCCGAGATTATCGAGCTGCTGCGGCAGCGGTCGCGCCCGTACCTGTTCTCAAACTCGGTTCCCCCGCCCATCGTGGCCGCATCGCTCAAGTCGCTGGAAATCCTGACCGCGTCCACGCACCTGCGCGACACGCTGGAGAGCAACGCCGCCTGGTTCCGCGCGGCACTGGCGGACGCCGGCTTTTCCATCATTCCCGGCCGGCACCCGATCGTGCCGATCATGCTGGGCGACGCCGCGCTGGCCGGACGCTTTGCCGATCGCATGCTCGAACGGGGCGTGTATGTCGTGGGATTCTCCTACCCGGTCGTTCCCCAGGGCAAGGCCCGCATCCGCACGCAGGTTTCCGCGGCGCACACGCGTCAGGACCTGGAGTTCGCCTTGGATGCGTTCATCAGGACGCGCGCGGAAATGCCGGAAATGGCCGGCTGACGCCGGGCGCCGACAGCCAACGCCGGAACAGTTCGCCGACTCGCTCAGCCGCGCGCCGGCAGACCCGCCAGGTACGCGCCGGCCGCGATCAGGAAAACGCCCACCCAGTTGACGGCGCTGGGCCTCTCGCCCAGCAACACCACCGCCAGGAGAATTCCCAGCGGCATGCTGAGCTTGTCGATCGGCGCCACCTTGGACACCTGCCCGACCTGCAGCGCCTTGAAATAGAACAGCCACGACACGGCCCCGGCGATTCCCGAGAAGACAATCATCGTCATGGCCCAGGAATGAACCGTCCGCCACTGCCGGCCCAGGCCCGTCGCCAGCGCCAACCCGACGAGGAACACCATCATCACGACGCTCCTGATCGTGGTCGCCAGGGTCGAGTCGATCCCCTTCATCCCGATCTTCCCGAAGATCGCCACGAACGACGCCGCCACGGCGGAGAGCAACGCATAAACCAGCCAGAGATGTTCTCGCATCCCCCGATTCTAACGCCAATCCGGGCCATGCCGCGACAAGTCAAGACCCGCCGACGTCGGGTATGCTCGTCGATCCTGTCACACCGCGACGGGCGCGGCAATCGCCGGGATCAGCGCACGGAACAGGTCGTCCCCGCCGCCTCGCCGCGCAACTGAACGATGCGTCCTCCGCTCACCGACCCGCCTCGCGCAATTGCCCGTCGAGCCTCACGGCTCTGCCGGCGCGCGCCTGCACCTGCACGGTCCTGCCGCCGTATCGCACGGTGCACGGCCTGTCCAGGGTGGGGCGAAGCTCGACCGCCGTGAGAGCCCCGTCCTTCCACTGCAGGTCCACCTCCAGCCCGCCGCGCGCCCGCAGCCCCCGGACCGATCCGCTCGCCCAGTTCGGGGGCAGCGCCGGCAGCAGGCACACCTCGCCGGCGTGGCTCTGCAGCAGCATCTCGGCGATGCCGGCGGTTCCCGCGAAATTCCCGTCGATCTGGAACGGCGGGTGCGTGTCGAAAAGATTCGGCAACGTCGAACGCGACAGCAGCAGATTCAGGTGCTTGTGGGCCTGCTCCCCGTCCTCGAACCGCGCGTAGAAATTCACCACCCACGCCCGGCTCCAGCCCGTCCCGCCCCCGCCGTTGGCGATGCGATGATCCAGGCTCTTTCGCGCCGCCGCGGCCAGCTGGGGGGTGCCGCGCATCGTGATCTGCTCGCCCGGGTGCAGCCCGAACAGGTGCGACATGTGGCGGTGTCCGGGCTCGGGCTCGTCATAATCCTCGACCCACTCCTGCAGCCGCCCGTCCCTGGGGCTGATCTGAAGCGGCGCCAGCCGCTCCAGCGCGGCGGCCAGTTCCCTGCGAAACTCCGGCTCGAAGGTGCCCCGCCCCGCATCCAGCACGTCGATCGCCTGGATGCAGTGCGTCAGCAGGTCATGAACGATCATCAGGTCCATGGTCGCCGCGTAGGTGAACATCGACCGCGTGCCGTCGGCCTTGCGAAAACTGTTCTCCGGCGAGTGCGACGGACAGGTCACCAGCCTGCCGGCCACGGGCGTTCCCGGCGGCGCCTCGACCAGGAAATCCAGGATGAACCGTGCAGCGCCCTTCATCAGCGGCCATGCCCGCTTCTCGAGGAACACCTTGTCGCCGCCGAAAACGTAATGCTCCCACGGATGCCGGCTCAGCCACGCCGACGCCATCGGCCAGATGCCCCACACGCCATCCACCGGGGCGGCCCCGCGCCACAGATCGGCGTTGTGGTGCACCACCCATCCCCGCGCCTTGTAGTGCTTCTGCGCCACCTCGGCGCCCGTCACCGCCAGGTCGTCCATCAGATCGAACAGCGGCTGATGGCACTCGGCCAGGTTGCACACCTCCGCCGGCCAGTAATTCATTTCCGTGTTGATGTTGACCGTCCACTTGCTGCCCCACGCCGGCGACAGATCCTGGTTCCAGATTCCCTGGAGATTGGCCGGCTGCGTGCCCGGGCGGCTGCTGCTGACCAGCAGGTATCGCCCGAACTGGAAGTACAGCGCCGCCAGTTGCGGATCGCTGGCCCCGCCGCGCACCGCCCGCAGCCGCTCATCGGTCGGCCGCTGCGCCGCTTCGTGCCCGCCCAGGTCCAGCGACACGCGGTCCATCAATGAGCGCACGTCGGCCTCGTGTCGCTGGCGCAGACGCTCGTACGACATTGCCGCGGCCGCCTCCAGCCGCTGCCGGCGGATCGGCGATGGATCCCCCGAAATGTCGCGGTAGTTCTTGAAACTCGTCGCCGCCGTCAGCCGCAGCGTCGCCCGCGTCGCGCCGCGAACATTCAACTGCCCCTGATCGAAAGTCAGCTCGCCTCCCTCCACCTCCGCGTCCAGCCCCGCCTCAAACCGGATGCCGGGCCCGCGCACCGCCGCGATCAGCGACCGGCCCTTCCCGTCGCCGATCCATTGACCCTTCAGAACCAGTCGCCGCGCGCCTTCCTGGACCGTTTCGGCCGTGTGCGGCGTCGTCAGCGCGGCCGAAAACGCCAGTTGCCCCGGCCTGTCCGCCGCTAGGTGCAGCACCAGCACCTGGTCCGGCGAGGAAACAAAGCACTCGCGCGTGAATGTCGCGTCCCCGATCCGGTAGCGCACGCGGGCCATGCCCGAGCGGACGTCCAGCTCCCGCCGATAATCGGCCGCCCGGTCGTGGTTCTCGAACTTCAGCCTCAGATCACCCAGCGGCTGGTAGCCCTGCTGAAAGACGGGCCGGCCCATCATGCGGTTGGCCAGCTGCGTCGCCTGGTTCTCCCTGCCGGAAAACAGCAGCTGCCGCACATCCGGCAACACGTCGGCCGCCCCGTCCACCGCGTAGCTGTGCGGCACACCCGACCAGAACGTGTCCTCGTTGAGCCCCAGCCGCTCCTCCTCCAGGCCCCCGAACACCATCGCGCCCAGCCGCCCGTTGCCCAGGGGCAGCGCCTCGTTCCACTCCTGCGCCGGCCGACGATACCAGAGCGTGTGCAACGGCTCATCCGGGGCCGGCGCCGAACCCGTGATCTCCGCCGGCCGCGTCAACCTCAACTGCCCGGTCGCCGTGCTCACAAACGCCTCGCCGCCCGGGCGGCTCAGGTCCCAGTCGGCCACGCGGCCATCCAGGTTCATCGACCGCCGCTGCGGTTCGCCGGCCAGCCTCTCCACCTCCTGCGGCGACAGGGCCCTGGCATAAATCGTCACGCGCGCCAGCTCCCCGCGGTAACGATGCTCGCCGGCGCTGTCGGCCCCGATCCGCAGCGGCAGGCTGTTGGTCTCGATCCGTTTCATGCCCGCGCGACCGGCGTCGGCCACTTCTTTGCCGTTGACATAAAGTTTATATATATTGCGAGATGTGCTGAACACCCCCGCCACGTGCGACCACTCGCCGGGCTTCAGCACGTCCCTGGCCGTCAACATACCCTCGGCCAGCAGCAGCCGCAGCGAGTTGCCCGGGTACGTGTCGAGCATGTAGCCGCTCTGCGTGCCGGCCTGGCTCTTGTCGATGATCCGCACCCCGGGCTCGCCGAACCGCTCGGGCCGAACCCACGCCTCCAGCGTCAGTTCGTCCCGCGCGTTCAGCGCCGGAACCGACCGCGCCTCCAGGATCGGCCCCGTCCCGTCCAGACGAAAGCCGCCTGACTCGCCCGACGCCGCCGATGCGCCCCGACCCCACATGCCAATCGCCAGCACGATCAGGCCGCACCATCCGCATACTCTCGAAATCCGCTTGGATCGCATAGATACTCCGCTTGATCCCGGTGGTTCGCCCCGTCAATCAGTCGTCCAGCGTCCGCATCGCGCGGGCATCCGTCAAGTCCGTCGAGCCGCCGCGGCAAGCCGCCGCAGCGCATCGCGCTTGTGCGTCTCGCCCACCCGTGCCTTGCGAACCGCCTCCGTCAACAACTCGATGTTTCGGTCGTACGTCTGCCGGTCCACCGGATGTGGCGTGCCGTCCTTTCCGCCGTGGACATAGGAATAGTCGGCCCAGCGGCGACCGTCGGCATCGACCAGCCCCGTCACGTCGCGATGGGCGGCCGGGGCGTTGTAGATCAACTCCGCCAGCAGCGACAGGCTGCGAACCGCGGCGGCGCCCACCCCCTCCGTACCCAGCAGCGACACGAAGTCCCGCGGGTTCCGCTCATGCGCCTGGCGAACCACCACGCCGATCCGCCGCGGATTCACCCAGGGCGGCAGTGCCCGGTGACCGGCCGGGGCGAAGAGCGTCGGCCCCGTCGTCATCCGCTCAATCTCGCCCAGCAACCTGTCCGGATTCCAGGCCACCAGTTCAACGCTCGCCCTCCGATTGGCCTCCGCCTCCCCGGCCACCATGTTAAGCAGCATCCGGCCGTCATCCGGCCCCCTCCGCCGCGAAGCGAGCTGCGCCACCGCGTGATGCGGTTCGCACACGAAATCGCTCACCGACTCGGCCAGCCAGTGGTACCGCCGGGCATATCCCGCCTGAACGTTCATCCCCTGCTGCACCACGCACCATTGGCCATCGGCACTAAAGAAAAAACTGTGATGATACAGCTCGTACCCGTCCTGCACCGCGGCCGAGTCCACCTTGGCGCTCATCCGCGACGACCAGACCAGCTTCTCGCCGGTTGCGATACCCAGCCGCCCGGCCACGTCCTCGATCTCCGCGGGCGTCTGCCGGCTGGTGCCCCCCTTGCCCCCGGCCACGTGGATTCCCATCTCGTCTCCAAAATGCCGGTACGCTTCCTTCAACGCCCCGCAGGTCACCGTCGTGATGCCCGACGAGTGCCAGTCCATCCCCATCGCGCACCCGAACGCCTGAAACCACCATGGGTCCGACAGCCGCCGCAGCATCTCCCCCGGCCCGTACTCATCCACGATCGCCATCGTCACCGGACCCGCCAGGCGCCACATCCGCTCAAAGAGCCATCGCGGCGCTTTGCCCGTGTGAAGCGGAAGATCGGCCAGTCGTCGTTGCACGGCGCCCAGTATAACACGCTCCGCACGTCGCGGTCGCCGACACGCGCGGATATCTCACGCCGCCGCTCAGGTCTTGCCGCCGGCCGCCACGTAATCGGCCCAGAGTTCATCCACCGTCTTTCCGGTCAGTTCCTGCCACAGTTCCGGCCGGTACTTGCCCTCGCGCATCGCGGCGTTGAGCTTCCTGATCAACTGGTTGTCGTGCTTTTCCATCAGCCAGTTGAGAAACGCGGCCGTGGTGCGATAGCTGTCGGTGTACTTGGCGCGGGCCAGGTTCGGCCGGGGACGCAGATGTTCCGGCTCGTACTTGAACCACCGGATGTAATCCGCCACGCCCTCCACCAGCCAGCCTGGATTGCGGTTGCCGCGTGTCCGGCCGTACTGCTGGACCACGTGGACCAGTTCGTGAACGACCGCGCCGACGGCCTCGCCGTCCAGGTTCTGTTTGAACCACGGCCCAGCGCAGACAACGCGCGTGCCCGCGGTATAGGCCACGCCGTTCATTTCCTTCTTGAATGTCACGCTGTAGCGGGTCGGCGCCGTGTAACCCTCGCTTGGAAGCATCTCGACAATGATCGGGTACCACTTCTCCAGCGTGGGCCGCAGCCTGCCTTCCACCCAGTCCTTCAACTCCGGAGTCTCCGAGTAGTCGATGGTGATGCCGCTGCCCGCAGGCCTGGCGGCGTGGACCTGGCCATCGTCAACGTCGATTTCGCTGAAAAAGGTGTTGGAAAAACGGTCGCCGGGGCGCGTTGCCGACACATCGACCAGGAGATAGCGGTAGCTGCCCAGCGCCGCGTCCGCCGAATCGACAATGCTCACCGCGTACTGCCCGCCAACCTCCTGGCCCTCGGGCCGCGTATCGACGCTGGCGATCAGCTTGTAGCCGGATTCTGCCGGGTCGGCGTTCCTGGGCAGCGCTGCCTGGAAACCCTCGGTCGATCCGTCGCTGGCGTAGAGCTTGTACACCTGCGGCCCGCGCGGCCCCGGATGCCATGAATAGGTCGAAATGCGTTTGACCTGCGTGACCTGACCCAGATCGATCAGGATTCGGCCGCCCGGGGTGTTGGCATTGAAGAAGAAATTGGCGGCGGGCTGGTCGGCGGAATCGGGCAGCCGCCCATCAACCAGGACATCCGGATCGGCGCCGTTGGGATCGCCCTGGCCGGCGATGATGGAAAGACGGGCATTGGTCCCCGCATCCGTGGAAGACGGGGCGGGAACGTTTTGGAACTTGAATGCGGCGGATGCTCTGTCGACCGGAATGCTTTCAGCGACGACCTTGATCTCGGCGGATGCGGCCTGGGCCAGGCATAGGAGCAGGACGGTGGCAATCCCTCGGCACACAAATCGGCTCATTGACACTCCTTGGGGTTTGAGCTTCGGCATTGTAACGGCTATTGTTGTGGAAAAGCAGAGGAGCACATCCATGAATGACCGGTTGACTCGCAGAGGTTTCATGCAGGGCGCGGCCGCGGTGGCGGCCGGTGGCCTGCTCGCATCCAACGCGCCGCTCGCTCAGGCCGCGGCCGGGGAAGGAAACGCCATGAAAACCAGCATGAACGTTCTGTTGTGGACCGCCGACCTGATGCCGGAGAACTACCCTCTCCTGGCCAAGCTCAAGAACCTTGGCTATGAAGGGGTCGAGCTGCCGATGTTCCCGAAGGCCAAATGCGATTTCGCCGCGGCCGGCAAACAGATCAGGCAGCTCGGGCTGGGCAGTTCGGCGGTGACCGTCATGAGCCCCGACGCCAATCCCGTCAGCCCCGATCCGGCCATTCGCAAGGCGGCCGTGGAACATCTCAGGTGGGCCATCGGCAATGTCAATGCCATGGGCGGCGACGTGCTGTGCGGCCCAATGCACTCGGCCCTGGGCGAGTTCACCGGGGAGGGCCCGACGGCCGAGGAACGCAAACGCATCGCCGACGTCCTGGCGGCGGTCGCCGATGAGGCCCGGGCCGCCAACGTGAAGCTGTCGGTCGAGTTCCTGTGCCGCTTCGAGTGTTATGCCCTGACGACGGCCAGGGATGCCGCCTCCCTGTGCAAGGAGATCAACCACCCCAACATCGGCATGCTCTACGACACCTTCCACGCGAACATCGAGGAAAAGGACCCGGTCAAGTCGCTGGATGAGGTCATGCCTTACGTGAACCATGTTCACATCAGCGAGAACGATCGTGGCACGCCCGGGCGCGGTCATGTGGACTGGGAGGGCACCTTCGCCGTGTTGCGCAAGCACAATTACAAGGGCTGGCTGACAATCGAGGCCTTCGGCCGGGCGATGCCGGTGATTGCGGCGGCAACGCGCGTCTGGCGAGACTTCTTCCCCTCGCCCGACCAGGTCTGCGAGGAGGGGCTCAAACTCATGCAGCGACTTCGCAAGGCGTAAGTCGGATGAATTGTTGCGAAGATCACGCCGCCGACCCCGGGGTTGGCGGCCTCTTATTGCGCAGGGACTCGACCCCGCCGGCAACGCCTACCAGCTGAAGGTGTTTCCGCTGTGCTTCAGACCGTACTTCTGGTAGATCGTGTCGGACAGGTTGGGGTTGTAATAGCCGGTCATGTAGACTTCCAGCAGCCGGCGACTGGGGGCAATGAACTCGACGTGGCCATCGCAGAAGGCGACGTTGTATCCACTGCTGCCGTGATTGTCCTGCTTGTCGGGCCAGTTATTCTGACCCCCGGCGGTCGTGTCGTCGCCATCCATCAGCAGGCAGATCTCGGCGGCCTTGCGCGTGTTGCGGGTGGATTTCCAGTTGTTGGCGCCGCCCACCGACGGATCGTCGGGGGGGATGAGGCGGCCATCGGGAAACGTGTAGCCGGCCCAGAAGAAGCCGCGCACCTCGTAGCTGTGGCCGCCCGTGTAGTTGTCCTGCGGACCGTCGGCGTGGCGGGTCAGATCGGTGGCCCGGTTGATGGTGCTGGGACAGATTGCGGCACTGCCGCTCTTGAGATACTTGGGATATAGGCAGGCGATGCTGTCGGAAGCCGCACCGCCACGCGCAATGTAGATCCCCTTCTTGTCGTCGGCGGCGTACATCAGCGCGGCGGTCATGATCTGCCGCATCTGCGCACCGCACTTGACGCGGTTGGCACGCTCCTTGGCTGCACTGAGAGCCGGCAGAAGCATGGCGACCAGCAACGCAATGATGCCGATCACAACCAGCAATTCAACAAGAGTGAATCCACGGCCTTTGCGCATGACTTGCTCCAACACCGGCGGGCAGTTCAGAAGATGGGACGCATAAACCTGCCAACACGCCCAGTCTAGAACTTGAATCACACACGTGCAATGTCAATATTAATCCTGTCCGATAATCCGGGCAAAATGGCACTGAAGTTGGCACTTTGGGAAGATTGGAGAAACATGGCAAGGCAAATCGCTTTCCTGACCTGCCTTGTACTGGTGACCGCATGGTCTGTCAGCCGAACGGCCTGCGCGGCGGAGTACGCCATCGGGGCGGATTTCTCGTTTCTGGCCCAGGCCGAGAAAGGGGGAACGGTATTCAAGGACGCCGGCCAAGCCAAACCGGGCCTGCAGATCTTCCGGGAGCATGGCTACAACTGGATTCGCCTCCGGCTGTTTCACACCCCCACGCGGCTGCCCAACGATCTGCCGTACACGATCGCCATGGCGAAGGAAGCCCAAAAGCTGGGATACAAGTCTCTCCTGAACTATCACTACTCGGACACCTGGGCCGACCCGGCCCACCAGACCCTTCCCAGGGCATGGGAAGGCAAGACACACGAGCAACTCGTGGAGGCCGTGTTTGAGTACACGCGTGACACCATCGCAGCCTTCCGCGAAGCGGGGGCGATGCCCCAGATGGTGCAGATCGGCAACGAAGTTTGCAGCGGAATGCTCTGGCCGGACGGCAAACTGCCGGGGAACTGGGATCAATTCGCCGATCTGGCGAAAGCGGGCATCCGGGGTGTGGAGGCCGGACGGGGGGACCAGCCGCGGCCGAGAATCATGGTTCACATCGCCAAAGGCGGGAGTCGAACAGCCACCAGGTACTTCTTCGACAAGCTCCACTCATACGGGGTGGAATATGACGTGATTGGACAATCATACTACCCGTGGTGGCACGGGACAGTTCTGGACCTGCGCGAAAACCTGGCCTTCATGGCCAACACCTACCAGAAGGATATCGTGCTTGTGGAAGTGGCCTATTGCTGGTGACCAACGGAATATCGCTCGCGGCCGGGACCGTTCCCCGAGACGCCCGATGGTCAACGGGAATTCCTTGACGAGGTGAACCGGTTGGTCATGAGCACACCGGGCGGACGGGGGATCGGGGTATTCTGGTGGGAGCCGGCGGTGACGGGACGACTGCGAAGCCGGGGGTTCTTCGACGACGATGGCAACGCGCTGCCGGTGATCGGGACCTTTGACCGCTGGACAAGGAAGTAGGCGGATTGGTCCGGAAGCGGCTGGCTCTGAGAAGACACCGGCATGCCCCGCACCAATAGCAGCCGTCTACAGTCCGGCCTTGGCCACGGCGGCCTTCATCTTCTCCAGGCCCGTGCGGGCGATGGTCAGGGCATCGTTCTTCCAGTACTCGCGGTTGAACAGTTCCAGCGACAGGACGCAGTTGGGATTCACGACGGCCAGGTCGCGAAGAATGTTGTCCAGGGGAGCAATGCCATCGCCGGGATAGACGCGATGCTCATCGCGCAGCTTCTCGCGCGGCGGATCGGCCGGGTAGTCGTTCATGTGAATCACGGGGATGGCCTGGGCAGTGCAGAGGCGTATGCCCTCGTACGTGCCGCCGCCCCTGTGAATGTGGTAGACGTCGGGCAGGACGGCCGCCTTGGCATAGCCGGATTCAATAGCGACGAACATCGCCTCGCCAAGCCTGGAGAGGGTTCTGCTCGCGCCCCAGATTTCCACCTGGGGCACCACGCCGATCTGCTCGCCGATGTCGCACAGGGCGCGGTAGCGTCTGGCCACTGTGGACAGGTCAAGGGACTTGTCGGTGGCGCCGGCCGGTGGAGCGGCAATGCGAGTGCCGCCGATCCGGACCAGCAGGTCCATGTCGTGCCTGGCGGTCTCCAGTCCACGGGCGCGGGCGGCATCGTCATCCACGATCCAGTTGGCAAAGCCGATCCCACCCTCGACGGCAACTCCGCTGTCGGCCAGCTTCTTCCTGATGTCGGCAAGGTTGCCGCCGGCCTTGGCGTAGGCCTCGATATCCCGAATCCAGGGCTCGATGCCGTGGTAGCCGGCCTTGATGGCGACATCAACCTGCTCGGCCAGGCCGAGCTTCAGGCCCAGGATCGTCCCCATGTTCAGGCTGTAGCGGAAACTGGCCTTTGGGGCGGCGGTTTGCGCCGAGCGGCCGAGGTTGGCCATGCCAAGGGACAGAACGCCGGAGGCAAGCAGCGAACGCCGGGACAGTCGAATCGTCATCGGACCCTTCCTCTTGAGTTAGACCGGTCGGGAAATAGTACCGGGCGGCCGCGGCAAGGCAACTGGATGCACGCGCCGGTTGTGATTTGCCGGGCGTCGGTTGTAGAATACGCCGGTCATCTCGCATGGGAGCGACTGTGCCCGCTACGCTGCTGGACATTGCCAAGGAAACCCGGACAAGTGTCAGCACCGTCAGTCGCGTGCTGGCGGGGGGATCGACGGCCGCGCGGATCAGCACGGCAACTCGGCAGCGCGTGCTCGAAGCGGCCCGGCGGCTGGGATACCGGCCGAACCTGGTGGCCAGATCGCTGCGCACCAGGCGTTCGCACACGGTGGCCCTGATGGTCTCGGACATCGCTAACCAGTGGTTCGGGTGGATGGCCAGCCTGATTGAACAGAGCCTGCACAATCACGGCTACTCGGTCATGCTGTGCAACAGCGGGGAAAACCCCGAGCGCGAGGAGGAGTACCTGCGCCTGCTGCCCAGCAAGGGGATCGACGGCCTGATCCTGGTGCCGACGATCCGCAACAAGAAGGCCCTGACGGACCTGATCCCCGAGAAGCTGCCGCTGGTTATCCTGGACCGACCTGTCCCCGGAATCCAGGCAGCCGTCTGGACGGATCCCGATCAGATGGTTTCCATCCTGTGCGACGCGCTGGATCGCGTGGGAGTGAAGAAGATTGCCGTCGTCTGCGGGCCGCAGCACATCATCACCCACCGGAGGCGCAACGAGATCGTCTCCTCGCGATTCGAGGTGCTCGACCGGTACGAGGGACCGGCCCAGAAGGATACGGGTCGAAGGGCCTACATTCGTTTCGGCTCCATCCAACCGGATGCGATCGTGTGCACGAACAACTTCATAGGGCAGGGGGTAATCGACGCAATGGCCGAGGCCGACACCAGCACGGTAATCGGGTCTTTCGACGAGATTCCGATGATGCACCTGCTGCCGATCCCGATCATATGCAGTTGCCAGGACGTGCCGGCAATGGCCGAGGCGTGCGTGCAGCAGCTCCTCCCGCAACTTCGGGGAGACCCCGTGGAACCGCAGACGATCACGCTCCAGGCCCGGGCGATTCCCAATAAACAGTTCGAGACCCTGTTGCACAAATCGATATGAGGCACGTCACATTGGCCCTGCGGAGATTCTGCCTGGTCGTTTTGCTGCTGTGGCTGTGCACAGCGTCGGCCGACACCCAACAGATCAGCTTCCATCATGATGGTATTCTGGGCACTTCCCTGGACCTGACCGTGTGGAATGCCTCAGCGCCGGAAGCACACGCGATCGAGGAAACGGTGCTCCGGGAAGTCGAGCGACTGCGCCGCATTCTCAGCGCGTACGATCCGGCCAGCAGCATCAGCAAGGTGAACGGCACGCGCGACCCGGTGCGCGTCGAGCAGGAATTGATTGATGTGCTGGAGGCCTACGCCTTCTGGCACACGCGCAGCGGAGGCGCCCACAGCGGGCAGCTGGGGGAACTGATCGCCGTCTGGAAGACGGCCCAGGCCGATGGCAGGTTGCCCCGGAAGGAGGATCTGGAGCGAGCGACACGTCAGGCCTTGCCCCGCATTGACCGGGAACTGATGACCGTCATGCGGATGTCCGCGTCGGCGCTGAACGTCGATTCGCTGGGAAAGGGCTACATCATCGGCAAGGCGGTCGAGGCCGCCCGCAAGGTGAACGCCCACGCGGGCATTCTCCTGAACATCGGCGGGGACATGCTCATCAGCCCCGGCTCGTCGGCCCGGACGATGCCGGCGCGTGTGGCCGTGGCAGACCCTCGGGCGGCATACGAGAATGCCCCGCCGCTGGCGCAAGTGCGGATCGAGCGCGGCGCAGTGGCCACCAGCGGCAACTATGAACGCGGCTACCGCGTTTCCGGCCGGAGTTACTCGCATATTCTCGATCCGCGGACGGGGATGCCCGCCGACGGCATTCTGTCGGCCACGGTCGTCGCTCCCGACAACGTGACGGCCAACGCGCTGGCGACGACGCTGTGCGTGTTGACGCCGCCCGAGGGATTGGCGCTGGTCGAGCAGACCCTCGGCGCGGCGTGCCTGATCATCGACGCGGCCGGTCGGCAATACCGCAGCCTCCCATTCGCCGGACTGGAGGAGCCGCTGCTGCTGGCCGCCGGCGAAGCCCAGACGGAGTGGCCTGCCGGTTATGAGGTGGAGATTACCCTGACACTGATCAAGCCGCAGCGCAAGACGCACCGGCCGTACGTCGCGGTCTGGGTGGAGGATTCGACGGGCAGGCCCGTCCGCACCATCAGCGTCTGGGGCAACGAGCGGAAGTACCTCAAGGAACTTCCCGCGTGGTGGCGGTTTGCGCGGAACGACTCATCGCTGGTGTCGGCGGTGACGCGGGCGACGCGCCCGCCCGGACGATATCGGCTGATGTGGGATGGCCGCAACGACGCGGGCAGGCCCCTTCCGCGGGGCACGTACACCATCGTCGTCGAGGTCAACCGCGAGAAGGGAACCTACTCCAAGCGTTCGGCCCCGATCGCGTGCGGCGACGCTCCCGCCACGGCGCAGGTTCCGGGCAGTGCCGAGTTTGAAGAGGTCCAGCTCAACTACGGGCCAAGGCCGGAGCAGGGCAGGCAATGAACACCATGATACGCGCCATTCTTTCGGCCGCGCGCACGCTGCATGTTTACCTGTCGATGCTCGGCCTTGCGATGATGTTCTTCTTCGCCGCAACGGGCTTCATGCTGAATAACGCCGGCTGGTTCGAAAGCGAGGAATCGCGGACGCGCACGATGCAGGGACACGTGTCGGGGGAGTTGCTTCGGATTCCGCAGAAGGACGCCTTGGCAGAGCACCTGCGGGGGGCGTTTGGAATCAGGGGAGAGTTGACCAGCCTGGACGTGGATGACCGGCAGGTTACGGCGTCCTTCTCATCCCCCGGTCGGCGAGCGAGGGCGATCATCGACCGATCCGACGGAGCGGCCGAGGTGGTGTTCGAGGACGAGGGACCGGTTCAGCGGCTGCTTGCGCTGCACAAGGGGAAGGACGCGGGCGGCGCCTGGCGCCGCGTGATTGACGCGGCGGCGCTGCTGCTGATGTTCAGCGCGGTCAGCGGGGCGGTGCTGTGGCTTTCACTGCCGCACCGGCGACGGATCGGCCTGGCGGCGCTGGCGGTGAGCGTGGTGATATGCGTGGCTGTCTACCTGGCGCTGGTGCCGTAGCGAAGACTTCCGTCGTCGCGGCGTCGCAAACCTTCTACGTCTTCACCCGATCCAGCAGCCAGACGGCCACCGGACCGAAGATGAAGATCGGAAGCCAGGCCACCAGCGCCGGCCACTGATCGCCCGCCAGGGCAATGGGCAGCTTGCCGGTCAGTTCCTGGGCACCGAAGACCATGGACAGACATCCGCCGCAGAGAATGACGCAGCGGGTGGTCGCCAGCTTGAGCTGGGCCGGCTCTCGCGTGAGAACCGCGGAAATCGCCAGCAGCAGAAGGATGATGTTGACCAGGAACTGCGCGGCCCGCGTGTGCTTGACGCGCAGCAGGTCGGCGCGGCCGTAGCTGACCGAGGGGCTGCTGAGCAGTTCGTCGATGGCGCGGGTTGAAAGCAGATCGACGAAACTGCCGCTGCGGAACAGGCGAATCTGCGTGGGGGTCACCCCTTTGTAGAAGGCGATCGGTTCCGTGCGCAGCGGTTCGGTGCGATAGCGCGTGATGTTGGTGCTGAGCACGCCGCCGGTCAGGCGCCAGCGGCCCTGGGACTGGTCCCATACGGCCTCATCGGCCCGGATGTGCGCGGTGGGCCGGTAGTTCTCGTCCTGGTAGACCACGTCAAACGCCACGATGCGCGGCGGGTCCTGGTTGGGGAAATATCGACCGGCGAAAACCTTCCCGCCCGCGTCGTCGCGCAGGGCCTGGATTTCGTAGGACTTGGTGTCCACCCGGTTCTTGTGATCGTGGCTCCGGATGAGCTTGGGAATGATCGACGGGATCAGGTATTCCTGGTCCACCCAGACCAGCCCCTGAAGTACAATGGACGCGAGGATGATCGGCATCGCCACCCGCAGCAGGGGAACGCCCGATGAGAGCAGGGCGCTGAGTTCATTGAAGCGGATCATCCGCATGAGCGTGAAGGCGGCCGCCACCACCGGGATGATGCCGGCCAGATGCTTGAAGTAGAGCGGAACCTGGTAGAGATAGAAATCGCCCGCGTAGAGCAGGAAAGCCCCCATCGCCTTCAAGCCGCTGACTTCGGCCTTCTCGTTGATCTCCACCAGTTCGTCGAAATTGAAGATCATGTCCAGCACGATGTACATCCCGACCAGCACCAGGAAGCTGACCAGGTAGTTGCGGAGGAAGCTGAGGATGACGTAGCGGTCGAGGATCTTCATACGGATGACCGACGCATGACGAAAAACCGATGCCGGCTCCCGGCGCCTCCTACTGCCTTCTCAGGTGCCCAAGCAGACCGATCGCCAGGACCAGGACCATGACGTTTCCGCTCCACACGATCGCCAGGCCCATCGCCAGCCCGCCGGAAGAGTTCTCGCTGACATGCTGCCCCGTGACGACCAGGGCAATGCAGATCAGGGCCGGAACGACGCTGACGGAAAACGCGCTGAGGTAATTGCCGGCACGAAACATCATGCCCAGGGCGCAACCGCTTGTGACCAGGATCAGGCAACTGACGGCAAAGGATGCGCGGCCGTGAATCTCGGCCTCGATGCTGTTGCGAAGCTGGGGCAGCTCGCGACGCAGCGTGCGCAGGTCGTCGCCCCGCACCGTGCCGCCGGTGAGGTAGTAGGTCGGCTCGCGGCGGCCGATGGCGGCGACCTCCGGGGGCATCGGCATGTAGAGGTATCGCCGGCGGGAACTGCCGCCGATGGAACCCTCTCCGGTTTCCACGCGCACGTCCTCCAGATTGAACTCCAGGACGATCTGTCCCGCCGCCGGCCGCGGCTCAACCCGCAGGGTCAGGCCCCGGGCCTCGTCAAACTCCGCGGCGGTGCCGACGCGTTCCAGTCGAATCTGTCGCTGGTCCAGTTCGGGGTTGGAACTGACCAGGAGCTTGCCCTTGGGCCGAGGCGCAACCACCGCCTCGGGCTCCTTGCGGAGCACGTACGTCAGGGGCTGGTCGGCCGAACCGGTCCCCTGGAAGACATACTGCCCCGTGCGTTTCAGTTCCGCCGCCACCTGCCCGAGGAAGAGCTGCTGCTGCTCCTGTCGCGTGATGCGGGTGTGCATCTCCCGGATCTCGCGGCTGCGCGTCGGATCCTCGTAGAGGCGTTTGAGCTGATGGATGTCCAGGAACTTTGTGTTCTCGTCGATCGGCGAGCGCACCGGGATCGGCCCGATCTGGCCGGTGCCGACGCCACCCATATCGCCCTCGCCCAGCACGCGGGGAAAGCTGGTGCCGTCCTCCAGTTCGACGCTGAATTCCACCCGGTCATCCGCCTGGCGGATCAGCACGGTGGCGCTTCGCGCCGTGAAAAACTCGCTGGGAATCTTCGTGCGAGTCTGGGGGTCTTCATCGTAGCTGGCGAACATCGGGCCGTGCAGAACCACCGTCTCGGTGTCGCTGCCCTGGACGCGCGGCAGAATCTGCGCCGACTCGGCATAGATGACGTAGTCCTCGATCCTGAGCTGGTGGGTGCGCTGGATGTTCTTGACCACCACCTCCGCGAGACTGTCGAAGGCCACCTTCTCCACGCGCAGGATGTACCGCGGAACCAGGAACGAGAGGCTCAGCAGGCTCACGATCGACAAGGCCAGCCCCAGGACCATCGCCGGCAGGGTCAGCGCCAGGTGGCTGATGCCCCCGGCGCGGCACGCCGTCAGTTCGTTGTCGGCCGACAGCCGCCCGTACACCACCGTCGTGGCAAACAGCGCCGCGATCGGCAGCGAATAGGTCATCATCGCCGGCATGAAGTAGAGCAGCATCTTGCCGGCCTGGGAGGCGCTCAGGCCGTATTCCATCAGCGGGCGCAGCAGCCCGCCGAAGCTCATGATTCCCGCCAGGACCAGCGAGGTCATGACAAAGATGCGCACCAGGTCCCGAAACAGGTACCAGAAGATCGTCTTGCTCATGCCGCCCCCCCGCGGGCAACTTGTTCGCGGACAACGGCGGCAAGCCGCTGAATCCCCGGCTCGATCTGCTCCAGGGCAACCTGCCCGAAGCTCAGGCGCACGTGGTTCCTGGGAATCTGCCCGGAATCGTCGGGATGAAAGGACAGGTCGCCCGGCACATAGAGCACGCCGCGTTCCACGCACGCGCTGAAGATCGTCCCCCGGCGCGATGTGTCCAGCCACTCCGGCAGCGTCAGCCAGATGTACATGCCCCCGTGGGGACGGGTCCAGTGAATCCCCGGGCAATGGCCCAGGTGCCGGTCCAGGGCCGCGAGCATGGCGTCGCGCTTCCTGCGATACTCAACCCGCAACAGCGCCACGTGCCTGTCGTAGCTGCCGTCGCGCATCGCCTCCAGGGCGATCTGCTGGCAGAGATTGGCCGAGCCGAAGTCGTGATTGCCCTTCTGGCGAAGAACCGGCCCCATGAGCCCGCGCGGCATCACCGTGTATCCCAACTTCAGCCCCGGCGCAAAAGGCTTGGAGAAGGTTTGCGACAGGATCACGTGCTCGTTGCCGCGGTCAAAGGACTTGATCGACGGCGGCGACTCGCCGTCGTAACGCAGTTCGCGGTAGGCCGCATCCTCCAGGATCAGAATGCGGTGGTCGCGGCTGTATCGTCGGACCAGTTCGACCAGGCGGCGACGGCGATCGGCCCCCAGGGTCAGCCCCGTGGGATTGTCGCAATAGCTGGTGATGTAGATGAAGCGGACGCGCGGAAGCCGCCCCTCGGCCGCCAGCCGCTCCAGCAGCCAACCCACCGCATCGACATCCAGGCCCTGGTCGTCGGCCGGAACACCCAGCACCCGCGCGCCCAGGGACTGGAGCGTCCCGGTGAAGACAAAATAACTTGGGTTGGCGGCAATGACGATGTCGCCGGGATCCACCAGCACGTCGCCCACCAGGTAAAGCGCCTGCTGAGAGCCGGTGGTAACGAGGATGTCCTCGATGCCGAAACCCAATTCGGCCGACGAGCGGCCTTCCAGCCGCTCCAGGTGCGACAACAACTGCTGCCGCAGCGGGCGCAGGCCCAGCGTCGTGTCGTACTGGAGTGCGGCCTGCCCCCGCCCGGGATCGGAAAAAATCCGCCGCGCAATCGCCGCACATTCATCGACCGGCAGCGTCCTGTCATCCACGAAACCCGCGGCCAGATTCACCATCGCGGGATTGGCAATCGCCGCCGCCATCAGCTCGCTGATGGGAGATTCCGGCGTGCGCTGCGCCTTGGCCGAAAGGGCCAGGCCGGGCGGTTGTGTCCTGCTGGATTCCATGAGGATCGACTCAATGCCAAGCGGTTCATGCTAACGCCCCCCACCATCGGCTTCAATCTCGCGCCTGGGATGGGGAGCCTTCTGGGGTGCGTGACACGGAATGCGGCGGGTCTGGGTACAATAGGTGGTAGTGCGTCGCCGGGATGGTGACGGCGAACAAACATAAGGAGAAGGTCATGGCAGAAGCGACACGGATGTCGAGGCGTCAGCAAGCCCGAGAGCGGATGATGTCGGTGTTGGAGAAGGCGTTGGACAAATACATCCCGGCTGACGAAACGCGACCGA
>Ga0101944_10001223_pt1 | contig 57130 bp, 40 predicted proteins | sample DewCreD2012metaG_FD_75245 | JGI IMG/M metagenome (GOLD analysis project Ga0101944, IMG submission 75245) | Hot spring sediment bacterial and archeal communities from British Columbia, Canada, to study Microbial Dark Matter (Phase II) - Dewar... ...
GGTTGGAAAGCAAAGTATTTTGATACCGAAGAAGATGCAAAAGCTTTTTATGATGAATTAGTTTTTATGCTCGCTAATCAAATGGCTTCTCCAAACAGCCCTCAATGGTTTAATACAGGATTGAACTGGGCTTATGGAATTACCGGTCCTTCTCAAGGACATTACTATGTTGACTTTGAAACTGGTGAATTAACGAAATCAACCGATGCTTATACTCATCCTCAACCACACGCTTGTTTTATTCAATCAATAAATGATGATTTAGTAAATGAAGGCGGTATTATGGACCTTTGGGTTCGTGAAGCAAGATTATTTAAATATGGTTCTGGTACTGGTTCAAACTTTTCAGATTTAAGAGGAAATAACGAACCATTAAGTGGTGGAGGAAAATCTTCAGGTCTTATGTCATTCCTTAAAATTGGTGACCGTTCAGCTGGTGCAATTAAATCTGGGGGAACTACAAGACGTGCCGCAAAAATGGTTACCTTAGATTTAGATCATCCCGATATTGAAGAATATATAAACTGGAAAGTTGTTGAAGAACAAAAAGTTGTTTCTCTTGTTGCTGGTTCCAAATTATGTAATTATCATTTGAATGCTATAATGAAAGCTTGCTACGATGAACATCCCGAAAATGATAGATTCAATAAACATATAAATAAAAAATTAAAACACGCAATATTGGAGGCAAGAAAAGCTCAAATCCCTCAAAATTATATTGATAGAGTAATTCAACTTGCTAAAATGGGATTCAGATCTATAGAGTTTCCAATATACGATACAGACTGGACTTCAGAAGCTTATGCGACAGTTTCAGGTCAGAATTCTAACAACTCGGTGCGCGTTACAAATGAATTTATGCAAGCAGTATTGAATGATGGCGATTGGAATTTATATTGGCGAACAGAAAAACGAAAGGCAAAGAAAGAAAATAGAAAACCCAAACCTTGCAAAACTCTTAAAGCTCGAGATCTTTGGGAGCAAATTTCTTATGCTGCCTGGGCATCAGCAGATCCCGGAATACAATTTCACGATACAATAAATGAATGGCATACTTGTCCGGCAGGCGGAGAAATCAGGGCTTCAAATCCGTGCAGTGAATATATGTTTCTTGATGACACAGCCTGCAACCTTGCTTCTCTAAATCTCGCAAAATTTTATGATTTAAAAACACAAAAATTTAATATAGAAGAATTCAGACACGCTTCACGTTTATGGACAATTGTCTTAGAAATAAGTGTTCTTATGGCTCAATTTCCAAGTAAAGAAATTGCCAAATTAAGTTATGAGTATCGAACATTAGGATTAGGTTACGCTAATTTAGGAACATTATTAATGCTTCAGGGAATTCCTTATGATAGCAATGAAGGGTTTGCAATTTGTGGTGCTGTTAGTGCTATTATGCATATGGTTGCCTATGCTACTTCTGCAGAGATTGCAAAAGAAGTTGGTCCTTTTGCAAGGTATGAAGAGAATAAAGAAAATATGCTAAGAGTTCTCAGAAATCACAGAAGAGCTGCCTATAATGTTCCGATAGAAGAATACGAAGGATTAAGTATATATCCAGTAGGAATTAATCCGAAATATTGTCCATCGGATTTATTAAGAGCTGCCAGAGAAGATGCTGATAAAGCTGTTGAGTTAGGAGAACTTTATGGCTACAGAAACGCCCAGGTTACGGCAATTGCGCCTACAGGAACAATTGGTTTGTTAATGGATTGTGATACAACCGGAATCGAACCTGATTTTGCTTTAGTTAAATTTAAGAAATTAGCTGGCGGCGGCTATTTTAAAATTATCAATCAATCAATTCCACCAGCATTAGAAAGACTTGGGTATAATAAAGATCAGATTAATGAAATTATTAAATATGCTAAAGGCTCAAGTTCACTCGAGGGATGTCCTTATATAAATCCTCAATCATTAAAAGCAAAAGGTTTCACTGATGAAGCTATTTCAAAAATTGAAAAAGCTTTGCCTTCATTATTTGATATTTCTTTTGCTTTCAGTCATTTTATTCTTGGGAAGGAATTCTTAACTAAAAAATTAGGATTTAGTGAAGAAGAAATTAATTCTTATGATTTTGATCTATTACAAAGATTAGGATTCTCCAAACAAGAAATCGCAACGGCTAATGATTACATCTCAGGCACAATGACAATTGAAGGAGCTCCATTTTTACAATATGAACACTATCCAGTTTTTGACTGCGCGAATAAATGCGGTAAAAAAGGAACGAGGTTTATAAAACCACAAGCTCATATTAAAATGATGGCTGCTGCTCAACCTTTCGTCTCCGGTGCTATTTCTAAAACAATAAACATTCCCAATAGTGCTACAGTTGAAGATATTAAAGAAGCTTACTTGTTATCCTGGAAACTCGGAACAAAGGCGAATGCTGTTTACAGAGATGGTTCAAAACTCTCTCAACCTTTAAGTTCATTAACAGAAGAAGAAGCTGAAGCAATTATTGAAGAGAAAGAAAAGAATGATATTGTTAAGGTAGCTGAGAAAATAATTCACCGTTATATCGCAAAACGAAGAAGACTTCCAGATAGAAGAACGGGCTATACTCAAAAAGCAAAAATAAATGGTCAATCTGTTTATATCAGAACAGGTGAATATGAAAACGGACAGATTGGAGAAATTTTTATTGATATGCATAGAGAAGGAGCTTCTTTCAGAAGTCTGTTGAACTGTTTTGCAATTTCAATTTCATTAGGTTTACAGCACGGCGTTCCTTTAGAAGAGTTTGTGGATGCATTTGTGTTTACTAAATTTGAACCAAGTGGAGTTGTTTCAGGTAATGACAAAATCAAAATGGCTACTTCTGTTATTGATTATATTTTCAGAGAATTAGCAGTAACATACCTTAATAGGAACGACTTAGCTCACGTTACAGATGACGAAATAAATGCTAAAGCATCAAAAGGAATTGTAAAAAAGGTTACAGAACCCGACTTTTATGGAGAAGAAATTGTAAGTGAAAGAGTCGTAGAATTAGACCCGACTTCTAATAAAACTTTTTCTACAATCTCTCGATCAGATTTTGAACAGTCTCAAACAGCAGGATTTAGTTTAACATCTAAAGTAAAAAAGGCAATAGAAAGTGGTTATACTGGAGACATTTGCCCTGAATGTCAAAGTATAACAATGGTTAGAAATGGCACTTGTCTGAAATGTTTGACCTGTGGTGCAACCACTGGATGTAGTTAATATTTTTTAGTCTGTCGGATTTTAAGTTTATCCGACAGACAATAGTTCTTTATTTTCGTTCGATTGTTTATATTTCAACTAAAGTTATGGAAAAGGACGAAATTTTTTCTAATAGATTGTCAATTCTCGGGAAACTTGCCGCAAGTCTGATTCACGAAATTAGAAGTCCGCTCTCTGTTATAAAGATGAACTTAGATTATATTTCAATGAATGATTCTAATATGAGTGATGATACTCTTGAAAGTATTAACTCTTGTAAAGAATCTGTAAATCGGATGAGTTATATTATTTCAAACTTCTCCAGTTTTGCAAAAAAAATTCCTAAAGAGGATGAACTTGTTTCAATTAATGAATTAACTCAGATTGCAGTTAAGGTTGCACAGATTGAAGCAAGAATGCTGGGAATTCAAATTGAATGTGAACTTAGCCAAAATATTCCAAATATAAGAATCTGTAAGGATAAACTTCTTCAGGTTTTTCTTAATCTTATATATAATGCACTTGAGGCAAAGAATAAACAAAAAAGCATACAGATTAAAACTTATATGAAAGATAACAAGTCTCTGATATGGGAAATAGTGGATTCAGGTGTTGGTATTGACGAAAATGCTAAAGGAAAAATATTCTCTGAATTTTATACAAGCAAAGAAAAGGGAACAGGACTAGGATTGAATGTTTGTAAGTCAATACTTGATGAATATAATGCTTCGATTGGTTTTGAAAGTGAAGTAAATGTCGGAACCAAGTTTTTTATAATCTTTCCAATTAAAGACTAATAATTATGAATAACAGAATTTTAATCATTGATGATGATGAACTGGTTTGTCAATCTCTAAAAAAAATTTTAATAAAATTTGGTTATGAAACTGAATTTATCACTAATGCAGATCAGTCCATAGAAAAAATTGAAGAGTACGATCCCGATATTGTGATATTAGATATTTATCTTACCACCGCAAATGGATTAGATGTATTAAAAACAATCCACGCAAAATTCTTAAATCTGCCTGTAGTTATGATAACTGCTTATGCAGATGTTAACATTGCAGTAAAAGCTCTGAAACTTGGAGCTACTGATTTCTTACTAAAGCCATTAGACTTAGATCAACTAAAGATTATTATTGAAAGAGTTATCTCTTCAAAAAATCTCAAAGCAGAAGTTGAAAAATTACAGGAGATAATTAAAGAAGATTACATTTCAAAAGAATTTTTTGGGAAAAGTAATAAAATTCAGAAAATCGTAAACTCTGTTGAGAAACTCGCAAAAAGTTATGATACTACTATTTTAATTGAAGGTGAAAGTGGAACCGGAAAAGAAATGTTTGCTAAATTTATTCACCAACACAGCCCGCGTAAAGATGGTCCCTTTATTAGAATAAACTGTTCTGCGATTCCTCGTGAGTTAGCAGAAAGTGAGTTGTTCGGTCACGAAAAAGGAGCATTCACAGGTGCGTTGCAAAAGACCAAGATGGGAAAATTTGAATTAGCTTCAGGTGGAACAATTTTATTGGATGAAATAGCTGAACTTTCTCCAGAAATGCAAGCAAAATTGTTGAGAGTTCTTCAGGAAAAAAAATTCTTTAGACTTGGTGGTGAAAAAGAAATAGAGGTTGATGTTCGTGTTCTTGCTGCAACTAATAAAACTCTTGAAGATGAAGTAAAAAAGGGTAATTTCAGAGAAGATTTATTTTACAGATTGAACGTCGGTTATGTTTACATTCCACCGCTGAGAGAACGAAAAGAAGATATTCTTTTCCTTGCTTATTCCTTTCTAAATGAGTTTGGTAATAAGTTTGAGAAGAAATTTTTAGGATTCGAACCAGCGGCTTTGGAGTTACTAAAAGAATATCCGTGGAAAGGCAATATCCGTGAATTAAAAAATGTAATTGAAAGAGTTACTATTTTACTCGAAGATGACGAAGTTAAAGAAAAACATCTTCAGTTTCTTAAGCCGTCAATTAACGAATATAATTTGTCAGAAGATAAGTTCATCTTAAAAATTCCTCCTAAAGGAGTTTCGATTGATGTGGTGTTAAGAAAACTAATTGAAGATACTCTTAGAATTACCAATGGAAATCAGGTTCGGGCAGCAAAAATACTTGGTCTCACTCGTTCTAAGCTTCGTTATAGAATGGAACAGCTTGGGATTGAAGTTACTAAAAGCATTCAAAATAACTAATTTATAATATCGTTTAACTTAACAATTTTTATATCAGTCATATTTTTCAAGTACTCTTCAACAAAGACTTTCTTTGATACATCAATGATTACGAGAATTCTTTTAGATGGATAAAAAGCACTGATCTCTCTTATATTAGATGCAACTCTGAGATTTTTCATTTCCCATAATCCAATTCTTGCTCTGTCTAAGCCAGATTCCAAAAACATTTTATAATAGATTGACCAGTTATTGATAGTTGATGTAATTGCATAAGAATCAGAATTAAGATAAAGAAAAAAATCAAATAAATCTTGTTTGGTTATTCCTTCTTTAAGTTTATTATCTGCTGTTTGATTGAGAATTTCGGTTCGATGGTTTTTATAAACATCACTTAATATCATCTCATTGTAAAGTCTATCAGAGATTTTATTTAATTGCCTCTTATCTGAATTATCGCTAATAGGATAAATTCTATTCAAATTTAACTGATGCGCTAATCTTAAACCTATGGATGTTTTTTCGTCACTTTCTTTAAGTAATAATTTTAGTTTCTCTAAAATCTTCTTTTCAACTTTTAGTTGACTGATTTCCTTTTCAGTCAAATATTTCAGATTTAAGGCAGCACTGTAGAAGTCAAAATTCAAAATAAACAACTCTATTATTTCTTCTCTTATCTTCAAATTCAAAGTAGATTTATTATCAGCAAGACTCAAAAGAGAATCAATTTTATTATTCATTGTTTCTGAGTAAAGTTTTAATTTCTGGCGTAATTTGATAATGGAAGAAATATCATCATCATTTATTTCTGATAAATTTAATTCTTTTATATAACCAATAGAGGATGCAATTTCCTCTGGAGAAACTGCATCCAGACAAATTATATCAGGCTCAAAAGCTGAGAGAGTTTTAATTACTCTATCAATAAGTGCAGGAGAGAAATCACTGCTCAAAACGCTGAGAGGTGGAACTCCTAACAATAGAATTTTAGTTTTTTCTTCATCACGTAAAAGTGTTTTAAGATTTTCAAGAGGATTGTTTTCAGGGACAGAGATATGCAACCCTTTCTCAGGCATTTCTTTCAGGCAAGCACTTAGAAAAATAAGCAATGAAAAAAACAGTAATGTTTTAATTATTTTCAGCCGAATTACTTTCATCTTTCCTTTTCTTCAAAAAGTCGGGTAGTAAAATTCCAACAACCAGTCCTAAAGCAAATGTTAAAAACAATAGTAAAACCTGAGTAATCTTAAATGAAAAAAATAAAAAAGTAAAATCAACCGGTTGAGTATTCTGAAGTACGAAAACAATTAATAACAATACTAAAAAAAGTATTAAATAAATTTTGAACTTCATTGTTTAATCCAATTTTGCTAACCAGAAACCACTGATACTGTATAATTGAGTGTCTGCCCAAGTTCGGATTTTAATTTTAAAACCATTTGTATCAACGTGCATAACTTCAACGTTGTATCTGACATTGGTTTTTGAAGAAGCGTCAACCTGAGTAACTGATAATAGAATCTCGGGAGTTTTTTCAAAAGGCTGTGGAAATTTAACACTAAAGGTTGTCATCCTTTCACCGCTTCCCTGATGCAAATTGTAGCTCCCAATATTTTCTTTGGCAGCCCAAGTGCCTATATAAGTTTGAGAGAAGGTGTTGAAAGCAAAAATAACCAGAAATAAAATGACGGCAGGTATAAAATAGTTCTTCATTGTAAGACCTCCGATTCGTTTATAAAATAATTTTTGAACATAACAAAGATACAAATCAAACTAATTAACTGAACAAATCAATCCCTTTAGATATAAAGATTCCGGAAAACTACTTAGTATTGGATGATCTTTTGACTGATTCAAGATAGATAAAAACCTGACATCTCTGTTTGAATCTAAAGCAGCATCATTTATTATTTTATGAAATAATTCTCTTGAGATATGACCTGAACAAGAAAAAGTGAAAAGAATTCCTTTTTCATCTAAGAGCTTCATTGCTAATAAATTAATATCCTTATAAGCTCGTGCTGCTTTATTAACGTTGCTTATTGAATCTGCAAATTTAGGAGGGTCTAAAACGATGACGTCGAACTTTTTATTTTGGTCTCTGAAATTCCTTAGAACTTGGAAAACATCTCCCTCAATATTTCTGAATTTATCCGAACTAATACCGTTTAATAAATGGTTCTCTTCAGATAATTTTAATGCATTAGCAGATGAGTCAATATTCGTTACAAAATTTGCGAATCCCTTTAATGCATAAACTGAAAATCCGCCAGTATAAGAAAAACAATTTAATATGTTTTTACCTCTGGAGAATTCTTGTAATAATTGTCTGTTTTCTCTTTGGTCAATGTAAAATCCAGTTTTATGTCCATTTAATAAATCTGCGTAAAAATTTATTCCATTTTCTTTGAATAGAACCTTATCCGAAACTAAATCGCCAAAAAGTTTTTCTTTTTTGATTGGTAAATTTTCTTTTTTCCTTGATTCAGTGTCAGACCTTTCAAATATGCCTAAACAATCTTTCTGTTCAGAAATAATTTCAATAATTTGTTTTCTGAAATACTCCACACCAGCAGATAAAAATTGTACAACATAATATCCCGAGTAATAATCCACTATTAAACCCGGCAAAAAATCACTCTCTGAGTTTATAATTCTGAAAGCATTGGTTTTGCTGAAATCGAAAAGATTCTTTCTCAAATTGAAAGCATTATCAAATCTTTGCTGAAAAAAATTTTTATCAATTTTAGTTGAAGGATTGAAACTCCAGATTCTTACAGATATTTGAGAGCTTTCAGAAAAAGAGCCGATAGCTAAAGTTTCGTTCAGATGAGATTTTACAAGTACTAATTGACCATTCTCAGATATATTTTCCGTTTTATCAATAGCACCCGAGAAAATCCACGGGTGCTTTGATTTAATGATAGATTCTTTCCCTTTTCTTAATGTAATAATTCCGTAATTAATCACCCATTTTCCAAGAAAAATAGTATTTAATTCCAATATGAGCTGTAAGCAAATCTGTCTTTGATTGACTTACATCATAAGTAACATTTCCATTTACAAATTTCACAGAACCTTCTTTGAGATATTCAGCTTCAGTTCCCCAAAGATATCTGCCTTTAAAGTCAAGAAAAACTAAATTATCATTTTGATTAGGGTCGCCGGAAACAAGAAAAGTAAGACCAAAACCTGCTCCATAACTCCAGGCAAAATCATCAAAGTTTGTACTTGAGGCAAATTCCTCGCTTGTATTTTCACTTTTAACGGAAGTAGTGGTAAAAATGTAAGCGCCTCCGAAAAGTCCTTCAATATAAGGTCTTGCTCTTCCTGTGGGTAAGCCAAGTACAAAAAGCAGATGGAAGTTTGAAAGATTATTTGTTCTGTCAACTCTGACAAAAACATCCGGAATTGTTGTGCTCAAAGGCTCTCTTCTTGTTTCACTTCCATAAATGTAATAAGAGAGATTTAATCCTAATCCGAAAGGTGATTTTGGTTTTGGAGAGATAAATAAAATATCACCATTCAAACCATATCCTAAATTCTCAACCTTTTCTTTAAATTCCCCTTGTGGAAAAGCTAAAGAAAAATTTACTGATGCTGATTGCGCAAAAAATACAGAAGTAAGTAACAAAGAAATAAAAATAGTTGACAAGAAATTTTTCATATCTGAAAATCCTCAATTAGTTAAAAATAATTTCCAACTCCAGGCTTCAAGTTCTGTTTCAAATAATTCTGATATTCTTATTTCTTTCATTGTAGTAAAATCAATGTACAAATCCGAAATCTGATTATCATTTACAAAAACTTTCGAAGGAGCGTTTGAAAAATTAAATACGGCAAATACTTTTTTATCATCTTTTACTCGAACGAGCGTTAAAATATTTTTTTGGTTATTATTAGTGATGAATTTTAAATCTCCGCCTTTATCTCCGCAGTGTAAAACTTCATTAGATTTCTTTAAATCGCATAGAGATTTATAAAGATTAAAAAACTTGTGATTCTTCCATTCAATTTGATCTTTTTCAAAAAAGGATAATCGTTTATTAAGCCCAGCTTCCTGACCGTTATAGATTAAAGGCATATCAGGAATAAGAAAAGTTAAAACTGCAAATGCTTCTGCTGCGTCGCCAAGCCTTTCAAAAACAGTTCCATTCCAGGAATTTTCATCGTGGTTGTCAGTGAACTGCATTCTGAATGCGGTTGAAGGATATCTTTCTCTATCAGACTTCAAATGTTTAATTAAATCCAACACATTGTTTTCACCTTTTGCAATTCTGTTCATAAGCTTATGCGATTCCCAATCATAAGTCATATCAAAAGCTTTGTGCATTTCAGGAGTGTCCCATTCAGCAAGCATAAAAACTGGTTTGATTTCATCTAATTGTTTGCGAGCTTCAATCCAAAATTCAACAGGAACCATTCCGGCTACGTCACATCTGTATCCATCTATGTTGAATTCCTTAACCCAATATTTAAGAGCATTTATCATTTCCTGCCAAAGAGTTTTATTATCATAATTCAAATCTATTACATCTGACCAATCATCAACTGGTGGGATGAAATTCCCGTTTTTATCTTTTGTATAGAAATCAGGATTTGATTTAGTCCACGGATGATCCCAAGCTGTATGATTAGCAACCCAATCAATAATTACATACATACCAAGTGCGTGTATTTTATCAACCAGATTTTTAAAGTCTGATTTATTACCAAATTCAGGATTTATTTCTAAATAATCCTTTACTGAATAATAACTACCAAGACTTCCTTTTCGATTTAATTCTCCAATTGGGTGAATTGGCATTAACCAAAGTATGTCAACACCAAGTTCCTTTAATCTTGGGAGATGATTTTCAAAAGCCTTGAAGGTTCCTTCTTCAGTGTACTGACGCAGATTTACTTCATAAATTGTTTTATTAAATGCCCACTGAGGAGTTTTTGTGGGCTGAGAAAAAATAAATGAAAAAGATTGTATTGTAAGTAAAAGAGTTACAAAATATTTGATTGATTTTATTCTATTCAAAAAATTCTCCGGCACAAAGTTTATTAAATTTTACTTAATTGAAATCACAACCGGAAAATTTTCTTTTGGTTGGGGTCAGAAGAGAATTCATCGTTATTTATCCCAAACTCTTTACTAAAATCTTTGCGTATTTCATTTGAGCCATCGGAAATCTCATCCTTCATTTTTTTGAATTGTTCTAAAACTCGGTTATTATTTTCAATTTCTTTTTCTAAAGATTCATTAAGTTTTCTGAGGTTTTCAGATTTAATATCCAAATCTTCAAGTTCAATTTTCTGAGCGTGTATAGATTTCTGAAGTTCTACCAATTCATCAATTGCTTTTTCAATTTTTTGGTTTATCTCTTCATATAAAAGCTCTTTGTTACGAATTTCAGTTTCAGTTTTGAAATGAGTTTCTCGCAATCGGCTAATCCTTTGTTCAGAAGAAATAAATAATTCTTCAAGAATTTTTTCAATTGATGATTTTTTCTGAGTTAGCAAATCAATATCTTTTCTTAATTCCTGATTATCAGTTCTCTTTGATAAAATTTCTTTTTCATAATCTGATATTGATTTTGAAAGTAAGTCTTCTTTCTCGTTAAGGTTTGAAATCAGACTGTTAATCGAATTTAACTCACTCTGGCGAAGACGCAATTTGTCTTCAGTTTCTTTTAGCTTGTTTAACTTATCGTTTATTATGTTTTCATTATCGGTGATTTTATTTTCAAGTTCTGTTATTTTCTTTTCAATATTTGCTTTGTGAGCAGATAATTCTTTAATCTCATTATCAAATTTTTCTATCATTCTTAAAAGTCTTTTTTCAAGCTGATCATTGCTGAACTCAATTTCTTCTCTTCTCTTTTGAGAAAGCTGAATTAGTTCAACATTTTTTTCCTTTTCAGATTTTAGTTCTTTTAGTTCTTCCTGAAGTTTCAGTATTTCGGAGTAAATTTCATTTTTAGTGTTTAACAAATCTTTTGCTTCTGTATGAACTTCAATAATTTTCAATTCAAGTTCAGCAATTTCATCTTTGGACTTTTGAATGTTTTCCTGATAAATTCTATTTTCTTTTTCCCAATTATCACTTTCAAGTTTTTTATTTTCTAATCTTTCTGAAAGCACTTTTAATTCAGTATCGAGGTTTGATATCTCTTTAGTTTTTTGTTCAATAATTGAATCAAGTTCAAGAATTTTTTCTTTAAGCTGTTTCTCGGTTTGAATAATAAGAAGTGCATTGTTCTCATCAACTTTTTTAGATTCTTCTTGTTTTAATCTGATTTTCTCTTCCAGATTAAAAAGTTCAACCTTTTTTACTTCAATTTTAAGCTCTAACTCTGCTTTAATATTGTTCAGCTCAGCTTCTATTTGGTTTTTCTTTTCAATTTTTTCTGAGATAATTCTTTCTAAGTCTTCTGATTCAGATTTAAGTGTTTGTATTTTTTCTGTTAATTCTAATTCAGTTTGTTTAAGCTGAGAGTTTTCTAAATTTTCTAATTGTTGAAATTCTAATGACTTTGCTTCAATCTCACTATTTATTCGATCAAGTTCAGATTGTTTATCTTTAATCAAAACATTCAAGACATTTGTTTTTTCCTCAATCTCACCAACTATCCTGTTAAGTTCGGAATGTTTTTCTTCGATCAAACTATTCAAGCTATCTGACTTCTCTTCAATCTCATTATCTAATTTGATAAGAAGATTTTTCTTCACTTCTATGTCAGAATCAAGGTCTGCTGTCAAATTGTTTATTCTTGAGGCAAGCTCATTTAAAGATTCCTGCTTTTCCTGAATTATTCTCTCATAATTTTCTGATTGTTCTTTTAAGTCAATTATTTTTGCATTAAGCAAGTTTATCTCTTCCAATAACGCAGCTTTTTCTTTTGATTCAATTTCAAGCTCCTCATCAAATTGTTTTATTATCTTTTCTTCATCAATTTTATTTCTCTCTGAATAATCAGGGGAAATAGCGAGATTATTATTTAACAATTCTTCTTGTTGATTTTGATTATTTGATGATAAATCAGAGTCTGATTTGGAAAATTCAATTATATCATCAAATTCTTCAGTCTTGAAATCAATATTTTCTTCTGGGACGAAACCTATTTGAGCATCATCATCCAAATCAACCTTTGATTTTTCGGGTAAAGTAATTTCCTGCAATTCAGAAGAATCATCTTTTGGTTTTTTTATTTTCTCATCTTGCTGCTTTGTTTCAAAAAATGATGTTGAATAAACTAAAGGTGGAATGTTGGGTTCATTTTTCTTTTGCTTTTTCGGTCTGACTTTTTTCTTCCGTCCGAAATTTATTCCAAATATCTTCATCTCTAAACTCTTTAACTATTTATTTGATTTGTTAAGAAAAATTAATCATATCATCAGAGAAATTCAATAAAATAGAGAAATATTCATTCACTGTGTATAAAATGTTCAGGGAATTTTTTAATTACTGCGCTGGCAATAATTTGTGCAGCGAGTTCATAGCTTAATAAGCCGGTGTTAATTATAATATGATATAATGTTACATCATCAGCTTCACGGAAGAAATGGCTTTTTAAGTAGTGATTTCTTGCTTTATCCTCTTTGTTGATATAATCCACAGCTTTATCTCTGTTAAAACCAAATACTTGTTTGACGTGCTCGATTCTTTTTTCAAGAGGAGCAACTAATCTGACGTGAAAAGCATTGGGAAGTTTAGAGGTGATAATATTGCCTCCTCTACCCACAATTATAGCTTTTCCCATTCTTCCTATTTGCAAAACAGTTTCTGTAGTTTTTTGAATCAATGTCCAATCAGATGGTTTTACACCAAGCAACTCATAAACAGCATCATTGATATGACTGTATTTGGATTCAGCGATATAATTACTTACAATTTGTGGAAGGTTATGATCTTCTAACACTTTTTGTATCAGTTCCTTATTAAAGTAAATCCATTTTTGTTCGGATTCTTTTGACTTTGAATCCAGAATTTTTATTAATCGTTCAGAAACTTCGTAAGAGCCCGAGCCAGTTTGACGTGAAATAGTTATGCAGGGAAAAATTTCTTTTTTCTTATCCTTATCTGAAGTTTTCTCTGAATGAGATTCAAGATATCTCTTACACTTTTCGTAAGCTCCCATTGCTAACATTTTGTGCCTCCTTTCTTTGAAGACTTATAAATGTTTTGAGTGCAATTGAATCGGAAATCAATTTAGTTTAAACCACGATTTCACTTTTTCAAGTTCTAAGTTACTATGATTTTTATGATAAAATTCGTTTTTTGTTTTATCATAAAAATAATCTTTTCCCCAGCTATCTATATTTTTTACTATTAAACCAATTGCGTTTGTAATATAATAGATTTCTTCGTTTGTCATAGTAGGGTGAAGAGATAATCTTACCCAGCCAGGTTTTTCACTTAAATCACCGTGATTAATCTTTTCTGTAATTCTTCTTGAATGATTTTGATCTACGTGTAATAAATAATGTCCATAGGTTCCTGCACAGGAACAACCACCTCTTGTTTGAATTCCAAATCTATCGTTTAATAATTTTACTATCAGATTATAATGAATATTATTCACATAAAAAGATATTGCTCCGAGTCGTTCTTCAATATTATCTGCAAGAATATTAAGTCCAGGGATTTTTCTTAACTCAGTAAAAGCTATATGAACAAGCTCTTTTTCTCTCAATCGGATTTTATCAACCTGCATTTGTTCTTTTAGTTTAATTGCTAAAGCAGCTTTTATCGTTTGAAGAAATGCAGGAGTGCCTCCATCTTCTCTTATTTCAATATTCTCACTGAACTTATGCTGACCCCACGGATTAGTCCAATCTACTGTTCCGCCGCCGGGTAAATCAGGAACTCGATTATGATAAAGTTTTGAATTGAATATAAGAACTCCCGGAGTTCCGGGACCTCCAAGAAATTTATGAGGAGAAAAAAATATTGCATCAAAAGACTCTTCTTGATCTTCAGGGTGCATATTTATTTCTACATAAGGTGCAGCACAAGCGAAATCTATGAAACAGTAGCCGTTATTCTGATGCATAACTTTTGCTAATTTGTGTATTGGTGGTTCAATACCTGTAACGTTTGAAGCCGCAGTGAAAGCTCCGATTTTGAGTTTTCTGTTTTTATATCTTTCTAATTTTTTCTGTAAATCGTCAATATTAACCAAGCCATCGTTATCTGGTTCGATTATGACTACATCTGCAATTGTTTCAAGCCAGGTTGTTTGATTTGAATGATGTTCCATATGTGTAATAAACACAACAGGTTTTAATTCTTCTGGTAAATGCAAAAAATCTGATAGTTGCTCCGGAATTTTAAGCCCCAGTATTCTTTGAAATTTACAAACCATTGCTGTCATTCCTGAACCTGAAGTGATTATTACATCATCTTTTGAGGCACCGCAATGTTTTTTGATTAGATTATGAGCTTCTTTATAGGAGAGAGTCATTAAAGTTCCTGTTTCACTTGATTCTGAATGTGTGTTTCCAACCATTGGACCGAATTTGTTAATCAGAATTTCTTCAATGGGTTTATATAATCTTCCACTTGCAATCCAATCAGCATAAATTAGCTTTTGCTTACCATACGGCGAGTCAAAATCGGAATCAATACCTAAAATGTTAGTTCTGAAATTAAGAAAATAGCTTTCCAAATCTGTCATAAAAGAACCTCGCTTTTAACAGTCTAAATATAATATCACTAATGATTAAAATACTTGTTAAATTTGAGCAGAAATATTAGTGATTTTATGATAATTCTTTTCAATAAGCCCTTTAATGTTTTGTGTCAGTTCACAGATAAATTAGGAAGAAAAACTTTAGCTGACTACATTAAAATCAAAAATGTTTATCCCGCTGGCAGATTAGATTATGATAGTGAAGGATTATTAATTCTAACTGATGATGGTATTTTACAAAATAAAATTTCCGGCCCGGAGAATAAACTACCTAAATCTTATTGGGTGCAAGTTGAAGGCGAAATAACATCTGATGCAATTCAAAAATTACAAAAGGGAATAACTCTAAAAGACTACAAAACCAGACCTGCAAAAGCAAAAAAAATTCCTGAGCCAGTGATTTGGAAAAGAGTTCCTCCAATCCGTGAAAGAAAAAATATTCCAACAAGTTGGATTGAGATAACAATTCAAGAAGGTAAAAACAGACAGATTAGAAGAATGACTGCTAAAGTTGGTTTTCCAACATTAAGATTAATAAGATTTTCAATAGGTGATTGGAGTTTAGATAATCTCAAACCCGGAGAGTATAAAGTCTTACTTTAATTTTCCTCTTTTATAGGTGATAAAAATTTTTTTCTGATTATAAATGAAAAATAAATAATAGCTAAAGCTGTAATCAATCCGGCAATAAATGGTTGTACAATTGACAAAATTGAAAGAACTATTGCAGCTACGGCTTCAAATGAAGAGACAATGAAATTTTTTTTACCACCAGTTTCAGCAGAAGTTTTTAATCTAATCATACTTGTTGCTGCATTTATAGTTCCTGCCACTCCGCCGCCAATCAATAAAGCCATCAACCATTTTAGATATGGATTAAAATCAGTTATTACTGCTCCGGTAATTAGAATTCCTGCAACAATAGATAAAGGATGCTCGAATGCATCAAGATAATTATCAAGCCAGGCAACGTAGTATGCTAAAATTTCTAAAGCTGAAATAAGAACTAATAAAATCATAACAGGGAAATAACCTAACCAGGTAAAATAAGTTGACAAAGTTAAATTACCTGTGTAAGCAAAGATGGAAACAATTAAAATCGGGAGAAAAACTCTTAATCCTACTGAAGCAGCAAGACCTATTCCAACCAAAAAAATAAATACTTGTTCAATCATTTTCTTTCTCCACTTATTTTAATTATAAAACTTCAATTGACTTCATATTAAATTTAATAATCTTTTTAGATAAATCAGTGTTTTTATGAAAAAAAATAATTTTTAACATATCTGTCCAAAACGATAAAAAAGAATCCCTCAAAAAAAGTTGGTAAATTTGATTTGAAAAAAAATAAAAACACCAAACTTTATCGAGGGATCAATGGTAAATGTAACACTTTTCAGTCAAATAATACATCATCTTGACAGAAGACTATTTTCAAGTATAGTCAAGGAATACCAGACAGATAAACACAACAAAGGGATAAATAGCTGGACACATTTAGTAACAATGCTGTTTTGTCATTTATCAAAAGCACAATCAATAAGTGAAATAACAAACGGACTGCTGTCAATAACGGGTAATTTGAACCATTTAGGGATACAAGGTAAAAGCCCAAGCAAATCTTCATTATCATACATAAATGCCAATCGGGATTGGCAAATCTTTAGAGAATATTTTGATAGACTGCTGTTTGCTTTTCAAAGCAGAGGGAATTTTAAGAGGAAAAAGTTTAAGAAGATAAGAAGAAAAATCTATCTGCTGGACAGTAGTATAATCAGCGTTTGCCAGAAAGTATTCGATTGGGCAAAATACAAGCAGGAAAAAGGAGCAATAAAACTGCATACAATGCTGGACTACGACGGCTGTTTACCGAAATACATATATATTACAGAAGGAAAAAGATCAGATGTAAAGCACGCCCAGTATATGCAAATGCCGAGCAAATCAGTAATAGTATCAGACAGAGGCTATCAGGATTTTAAGATGATGTATCAATGGAAAAAGGAGGATATAATATTTGTTATGATGTTAAAAAAATCAATAAAATATCAGCAGATAAAAGAACTATCGCTTAGAGAAGAAAAAGAAGGACACATATTAAAAGATGAGATCATAAGCCTAACTGAGGAAGAAACAAAACAACTATACCCGGAGAATTTACGACGAGTAGCCATTTATGATGAAAAAGAAGACAGAGTAATAGAAGTAATAACCAACAATTTTTCTTGGACAGCATCTACAATTGCAGAGCTATATAAGCAGCGCTGGATGATAGAAATTTTCTTTAAGGAACTTAAACAGCACTTAAAAATCAAATCATTTATTGGAACCAGTGAAAATGCAATGTGGATACAGATTTGGACAGCAATGATAACTTTGCTACTGTTGAGATACTTGAAAGAAATAGCACAATATCAGTGGAGTTTATCGAATCTAATAGCTTTTCTAAGAATGAATCTATTTGTAAAGATACTTCTGACAGAATGGTTGAATAATCCTTTTAGGTCACCTGAGGATTTTTCAATAGATCAAAGACAAGAGGAACTATTTCAAGGGATGGATTGAATTTGAAATAGAAAAAAATCTGTCCAAAAAAGGCGACCATTTAACTTTTTTACCTTTTTCTAATTTATTTTGGACAGCAGTGAAATTTTTAGGAATAATATTTCTGGAGTCGGTGTTGTTTGGAAGCTTTTTAAAAGTGATTATCAGCAATGCAAAGTGATACCTATCTTGCCATAATAACAAAAATGAAATTAAAGTAACACAGTAAAATCCCCAATTGTTTTCCTGTCATCACCGAGCTGTTTTCGCATAGTTGCATTTCTGCCACCCTTTATCATATTTCGACTAATATATTGCACGCATCAATAAAAGTATTATGTGCGCTTTTCCTTTCTGCACCTTACAATTTATTTTGCTCAGTTTGGCAGTTCAAGTAGTCTGGTCGTCAGCAGTAAGATCTTTTCTCGCTTTTCAGGTATCTCTTATTCCATAAATCAACCTTACTTTAAGTAACAACGTACACTTTTTTATTTCCGAGCTTTTCCTTTAAATCATCAGGGATATCAACTATTGCGACAACTGTCCGATTAACTGGTTCTCCGATAATAATAGACATATTGGTGAATGGTTTACCATAAGGTATTTCTTTTAAATCATTTTCTATCATTTCTCGAAGCTTTTCTTTAGCTTTCTGAATAAACGATTCGCTATAAAACACTTGATTCATTTTTATTCCCTCACTAACCTTCTATTTATATTTTTACAAACTTACATAAAATTAATCATTAAAAGATTTATGTGTTTTACAAAAATTGTTCTTCCCTTAGTTCTTCTTCCGATCAAAAAATGTAATTGGGAACTAACCAAAAGGTATATTTATTAAAAAAACTAGCAAACTGAGTAGTAAAATTTTTATATCTAAAGTCATAAATTCCTAAATATTTTCCCTTCAATATAACAACCAGAACTTTTTAAATACTACTCTTAATGCTTATTTTTGAAACCATTAAAAACTATTGAAGGAAAAGATGAGATTATCAAAAACATTTGTACCAACTTTAAAAGAAATACCAAGTGAAGCGGTTGTTCCGAGTCATATTCTGATGCTCAGAACCGGATTAGTCAGAATGCTTTCTGCAGGCATTTATTCATTTCTTCCGCTTGGATATAGAATTATCAAAAAAGTTTGTGAAATAGTTCGTCAGGAAATGGATGCCATTGGTGGTCAGGAATTCCATCTGCCTGCATTAAATCCTATAGAAATTTGGGAAGAGACAAACCGAGTTGAAGCTTTCGGTGATATTCTTTTTCAAATTAAAAACAGAGATTACGTTTTGGCTCCCACTCACGAAGAAATAATGACTTTCCACGCAAGGAATGTTGTTAAATCTTATAAAGATATGCCCCAAATCTGGTATCAGATCCAAACTAAATTCAGAAATGAACCAAGACCAAGAAGTGGAGTTATAAGAGGCAGACAATTTTTAATGAAGGATTCTTATTCTTTTGATACAAGTTGGGAGAATCTTGATAAATCATATCAACTGCACGATGAAGCTTATAGAAAAATTTTCACACGATGCGGATTGAATTTTTTTGTTGTCGGTGCTTCAAGTGGTGCTATGGGTGGAACAGGCAGCGAAGAGTTTATGGTTAAATCAGAAGCTGGCGAAGATACTGTTGCTTATTGTGAATCCTGTGGTTATGCAGCAAATGTGGAAGTAGCAACTTCAATAACAGCTTTAATAAATAGAGACGAATCCTCAAAAGAAATTTATGAAATTTATACTCCTAATATTAAAAGCATTGATGAATTGTGTGAGTTCTTGAATATTGATGAGCAGCTTTGTGCAAAATCAAGAATTTACATTAGTAACAATCAGCCCGTTTTAGTTTTAATGCAAGGTAATGATGAAGTAAACGAAACAAAATTAGAAAAAGCAGTTGGTTCAGCTATTCGTCCGGCTCATCCCGATGAGTTGAAAGAAATTTCAGGTGCTGATGCTGGTTCTATCGGGCCTGTTGGATTTAACGGCAGAATCATAGCTGACTTGAAGCTAAAAGATCGAAATAATCTTTTCAGTGGTGCAAACAAAAACGATTATCACATTGGTGGAATAGATTTACTTCGTGATGTTAAAAATATCGAATATGCTGATTTAAGAATCGTGAAATCCGGTGAATCTTGTCCAAAGTGTAACTCAAAGCTTGAAGTATTCCCTGCTATAGAACTCGGACACATATTCAAACTTGGAACAAAGTACTCTGAATCAATGAAGGCTTTTTTCCTTGATGATAAAGGGAAAGAACATCCAATTATTATGGGTAGTTATGGAATTGGGATCGAAAGAGTTGTAGCTTGCTACATTGAACAAAATCACGATACAAAAGGAATTGTTTGGAATAAAGCTTTGGCACCATTTCATATTCACTTAATTTCTCTTAATCCAAAAAATGAAATGGTTCGAACAACTGCTGATGAAATTTATAATCAATTACAAAACTCTGGAATTGAAGTTCTTTACGATGACAGAGATGCTTCTCCTGGATTTAAGTTTAACGATGCAGACTTATTGGGAATGCCGATTCAAATTATTGTTGGTGAAAAAAAATTAAAAGAAAACCAAATTGAATGTAAATTGAGAAAATCCGGAGATAGATTCGATATTGAATTAAATGAACTTCAAAATAAATTAAAAGAATTACTCGCTTCTTTGAATTAGTTTTTTATTCAATGGAATTTGATATTGATAAACTTGAAATCGAATTAAAGAAAAGATTATTTTATCCATATAATTGGGGGATTAAGCAAAATAACGATTTAGATAAAATAACAAATTTCATATACAGAACATTTTATTTTGATGATTTAATTAAAAAAATAAATGATAAATTTTCAAACCATCTTGATAGAAATTTACTTTTTAATTATTCACTTAATCGCTGGTTTAATTTTTGGTCAGCAAGAGCAGTTCAGAGTTTTTTCCTAACTAATCAAAGAGTTAAACCGGCAGAATTTAGTAAAGATAGACTCAAAGATTTCTATATTGATGATATTCCTTTCGACCATAAAACTTCTGTATATCCTAAAAGATTTAGATTAAATCCTTTAAAGGTTAAACAAAATCCTCTTCCGCTGATTAAATGGTTTTATCAAAATCAATCTCAGCAAAACAGAAAACATTTTGCTAACAGATTATTCGTAGTTGTTTACTCTGAATTGAATGAACATTGGAAACTTAAAGCAGAACTTCAGCTATTAAAAACCCATATTGATAGTTACTTAAATTCTTTCAAACCGGAAAAACTTGTCAAGTTAAAATTAGAAGAAAAAGAAATATTATCAGACTTAATAATGGTTATTAAATGATAACCTTCAAAAACATTGGAAGCGAAAATATTGGAGCAAGCTGCTACTATCTTGACTTCAATGGCAACGGAATTATTATTGATTCAGGTATAGACCCTCGTAAAACAGGCATTGAATCACTTCCGGATTTTAAGCTACTTAAAGAATTACCAACCGATTATGTTCTCGTTTCACACGCACATCAGGATCATATCGGAGCTTTACCTTTTTTAATAAAATCATATCCCCATTTAAAGATTATAACTACTCCCCAGACAAGAGCTTTAGCAGAATTAGTTCTGCATAATGCCGTTTCTATTTTGAAAAAAGAAATTACTGATGAAAAATTTGTTTTTTATTCTCACGATGAAGTTGACTTGTTAATAAAATCAATAAACTATCTTGAGTACGAAAAAGAACAAGTGCTGTCATCCTATTATGCAGGGTTAAACTCTGACGTAAAAATAAAATTTTATGATGCGGGTCATATACTTGGTGCAGCTGGTATTTTGCTCGAAAACCAGAATAAGAAAATTTTTTACACTGGTGATATAAAACTATCCAAGCAACAATTACTTCCAGGTGCTACGCTTCCGTCAGAAAAAGTTGATGTTTTAATTTTGGAAACCACTTACGGTTCTACTCCGGATGAAGAAATTCCTGAATGGGAATCTGAGGCAAAAAGATTTGCGAAAGAAGCGAATGATGTTTTATCAAGAAGCGGTTCAATTTTAATACCAGTATTTGCTCTTGGTAAAATGCAGGAAATCCTTTCAATGATTTATAATCTCATCAAAAGAAGGAAATTAACGGAGGTAAATCTTTTCATCGGCGGAATTGGAAAACAAATCTCACGGGTTTATGATTTGAACAGATATACTACAAACAGAATTGATAAGGAGTTTGAAATATCTTCAATTCCAACTCTCGACTTTAATGAAATAAATAATCCAAATGAATTTTTCAAGTCACCTTCAATTGTTTTAGCTTCAAGCGGAATGATGATAAAAGGCACAAGCTCATATTCTTTTGCCATAAATTGGTTATCTCAAAAGAATTCAGCAATATTTACTGTTGGATATATGGAACCTGAATCTTTTGGTTATTTGATTTCTAAGTCAAAGAAAAACGATTTAATAAAATTAGATGATTCACTTGAAGTTAAAGTTAAATGCGATATAAAAAATTTTAGATTTCCCTCCCATTCCACTCAATCGGAATTGCTAAGTATAGTTAAAAAACTTAACCCTGAAAAAGTTATTTTGGTTCACGGTGAAGAAGAGTCAATAAATACAATAGCAAGTTTAATATTGAATCAAAATAAGAAAATAAAAATTTTTTTGGCAAATAAAGGAAAAGAGATAATAATTCAAGATTAAAAACATATTATATTTGCAGTAGTAGTATCTGGTTTATAAACCAACTTTAACAAACAATCCTAAAGGGAGGATTCATGTCGGATTTATTAAAAAACAAACTAAAAGAAAAGATCGAAGCCTGGCGTCCAAGAACAGCTCGCCTTGTAAAAGAATTTGGCAATGTAAAAGTTGATGAAGTTGATATAGGACAGATAATTGGTGGCGCACGTGATATTAAAAGTCTCATTACTGATATATCATATCTTGATCCATTCGAAGGGATAAGATTCAGAGGTCTAACCATTCCTGAAGTTTTTGAAAAACTTCCAAAAGTTAAAGATGGTGAAATGCCATCTGTTGAAGGATTTTATTATTTTCTTCTGACTGGTGATATTCCAAACGAAGAAGAAATTGAGTCCGTTAAAGATGAGTTTAAAAAACGACAGGAAGTACCCGAGTATGTTTTTAACCTATTAAAAGCAATGCCAATTGATTCTCATCCAATGGCTATGCTTTCTGCTGCTATAGTTTCAATGCAAAAAGAATCTATTTTCTTCAAAGAGTATGAAAAAGGACATTTACATAAGAATGATTACTGGATTCCTACTCTTGAAGATTCATTGAATCTGCTTGCAAAACTTCCTGCTATTGCTGCCTTCATTTACAGATTGAAATATAAGAACGGAGACATTATTCCTTCAAATCCTGATTTAGATTGGGGAGCAAATTTTGCTCATATGATTGGAATAAATAAACCTTATGATGATGTAGCAAGAATGTACTTCATCCTGCATAGTGATCACGAAAGCGGAAATGTAAGTGCTCACACAGGACATTTGATTGCTTCAGCTCTGTCGGATGTTTATTATGCAATATCCGGAATGGTTAATGGTTTGGCTGGACCGCTTCACGGTTTAGCTAATCAGGAAGTATTAAAATGGATTCAGGAAGTTTATGAAAAGATGGGCGGTAAAATTCCAACTGAAGAAGAAATGAAACAATTTGTTTGGAATACACTAAAAGAAGGACAAGTTATTCCCGGCTTCGGTCATGCGGTTTTAAGAAAAACTGATCCTCGATATACTGCTCAAAGAGAATTTTGTCTGAAAAATCTACCTGACGATCCATTATTTAAATATGTTGATTTACTTTATAAAGTTGTTCCTCCGATTCTTCTTGAGCAAGGTAAAGCAAAAAATCCGTGGCCAAATGTTGATGCTCAATCAGGTGTAATACAGTGGTATTATGGGTTAAAAGAATATGATTTTTATACAGTATTATTTGCAGTTGGTAGAGCACTTGGAGTAACAGCTAATATTATTTGGGATCGAGGTTTAGGTTATCCGCTTGAAAGACCGAAATCAGTTACAACAGAAATGTTGGAAGAAGTAGCTGGTATAAAAAAATAATTCACATTAAGTTTTTTGTAGAATATTTGTAGCACAGATTAGTAATCTGTGCTACTTTTTTTAGTAGCATCTATGTCAGTAATAAATATAGTGGAGCTAAGCGGGATCGAACCGCTGACCTTCTGAATGCCATTCAGACGCTCTTCCAGCTGAGCTATAGCCCCTTAAATTTTCCTTCACAAAAATAATATCTGCTTCAAATTTCTGCTAATTTTATTTTTTTATTTCATCGCACATCTGTCCAGAATAAATTTATCTATGTTGCTAAAGCCTGCTCTAATTTTAATTTTTTTTGGACTGACTAAGAAGTTTTTTGTGTTACATAGTGACTTGGTGATTTTGTGGCTGTTGTTTTTAATTCTGTATATAAATGATTTTTTATTCGCCACAATGACACCAAGACACAAAGAAAATTTATTTTTTAGACAACCCCCAATAAATACTCATTAGATATGCATATTATTTAATGAAGTTGGATTTATCTAACTGTAATTACCGCATCAATATCATCTTTTTTGTTTGAACATAGTCTCCAACTCGTAATTGATAGAAATAAACACCGCTGGGCAATGTAGAATTTGGAATGTAGAATGTAGAATGTTTGCCTGCTTCATAATATCCTTCAATTATTGTATCTATTTCCTCACCAAGTGCATTATAGAGTTTAATAGTTTGCTTACTGCCTACTGCCGACTGCCAACTGATCGTAGTGCTTGGATTGAACGGATTGGGATGGTTCTGAAATAACTTAAAATCTGAAACTTGTGTTATTTCTTTTTCATTAAAACTTGTAGCAGGATTATAAGAAATTAATCTGATTGCATCTGAGACCACATAAGTAGCAGATGTTCCTGGCGTTCCAGCATTTGATATAATTATTTTCTGAGAAGTATCATTAGAAAAAGTATAGCTTCCAATTAATTTCCACATTGAGCCATTTTGAACCTGATTTACTCGCACTGTATCAGTTCCGTTTTTATGCTTGATAATAAAGGGTGTGTCCTGACAACGATTTGAAGAAGATACCCACCATCCATAAACTTCATAAATTGCTTCAGTAAAAATTCTTGGTCTGAATTCAGCGTAACTGCTTCCATTTCCGACAGGATTTAATTGAGCGGGAGTGCTGCCCCAAAATCCTGGATTTGCTGAAGCGAACCATCCCGGTCCAACTAAACTACATTCAGGATCTCCTGTATCAATAATTTTTTCGAAATAAATCATCGGTGGTAGTTTCATTGAGTCTTTATGAGTAACAGTCAATATTGTTGGAACGGCTCTCAATTCAGAGGGATTGCTAACAAATTGATTTCTGACAGCCATTTGAGAAGAACCGCCACCATCAAGGTTCATCGCTTCAATGCAACCGAGATTTATCATAATTTGAGCAAGTTCAGGCAGCCCAACTCCTTCGCTATTAACTTGTCTTCCATCAGCGACAATCATAATAACTCGATTATCTGCAGTGTATCCAACGGCAGTTCTCGGGTCACGATTATCATAACCAACTCCGCTCCCCCACATAATTTCCTGATCGTAAGTTACATTTACTTGTCCGTTTTTAACTAAAGTTGGTGCTCCGCCAATTCCAACTAATAAATTCTGATAAACAGTCCCTGCTGATTGTTGAGGTGTAGGTAATGGCGTTTGTTGATTGTTAGTATAAGGTAACGGGGAAGAGAATTTATAAATATTATTAACATTACTTCCAAAATGATAGATCCAATCTACACTGAAAGTTCGGTTTGTCTTCATTCCAAAAAAACTTCTGATTACAGGATAAGATTGACTAAAACGTGTTACAGTTGCGACATTCTGCGCTTTAACTTCATTAGGATATACTACTGCTGAGAAGGAAGTTGTGCCGCCAAAAAATCCGCCGTTAACTCCAGCGTAAGCACCTACTAATGTTACAAAGTCTCTGACATTTGTATTTACACTTGATATGTATGGATGAATTACAAGGTTTGGATTATTCATATCTGCTTCAATGTAAAATATTTTTAACTTAGGTGAAGTCCTGTCTCCTTGAAATATTTTTACACCTGATGGAAGTGAGTAATTTGAAGTAATTTCAGTCCAGATAATAGATTGAGAGAATGAGATTTTAGTTAGAATAAGACATAAGAAAAATATTTTTTTCATATTAACACCTTTTTAAAATTATCAATATAAATTCGTTTAATCAGTTCATTCATTGCTCTTTTTAAACAGAAATTAGAACGCAAATGACGCTGATGCGACTGATTTACACTGATTTAAATCTGTGTTTGTCTGTTTAATCAGTGTCATCTGTGCTATTTAGTAAATGGATTAACTCAAATACATTTATAATAAAAATAATCATTCCATATTAAACTTTAACTTAAACTTTAACTCAGATAAATTTTATTTCCTTGGCAGTTTCAATTAGTTCTCAGATCTAACAGATTCAACTGATAATCACGAATTTTATCTTAAAACAATTTTAACACTTATTTCTTTCTCAAGATAATCATCAGGGTTTATAAAATTTGAATCAACTTTTTTCCCATTGACTTCAAATGACTCTATTCCTGAATTTCTACCTTTGGGATTATCAACTGAAAGAATAAATCTTTTACCTCTGAAATTTCTTTCAGCTTTAAAGGACTTCCAATGTTTTGGAATTCTTGGATTGATAGTTAAACCTTTTAGTGAAGTTTGAAATCCAAGAATATAATCTAAACCAATTCTATACATCCACACCGCAGTGCCTGTAAGCCAGCTATGACTTGCCTGATTTTCAGTTTCGTGTTCTGGACTTGTAATGTATTCTGCATAAACATAAGGCTCAACTTCATACCTGTCAATATTGCGGGATGAGTTAATTGGTATCATTTTACTATAGGTTTCGAAAGCAAAATCAATATCATCATTAAGCAATGATGCAAGCACAAACCAAGATGAAGCGTGATTGAAAACTGCACCATTTTCTTTTTTGCCCGGCACACAACGACTTATCAATCCAGTGTTATCTTCTATTTCTCTGTATGCAGGATAGACGATTTGCATTCCATAGGGAGTAGAAAGAAATTTTTTTCCAAACTTTAAGGCGGAGTCTGCATATTCTTTAGGGGCGATTCCAGAGAGAACAGACCAGCTTTGTGAGTTTACAAAAATTTTGCCTTGTTTATGCTTTTCAGAACCTACTTCGCTGCCGTCATCTCTGAATGCTCGAAGATACCATTTCCCATCCCAACAAGTTTCATTAACAACTTTTCTTAGCTGCTCGTATTTGTTTTTCCATCGTTCTAAAGTTTCAATGTCTTGTTTGTACTCGAGAAGTTCAAAACATTTTTTGATAATGTAAGCAAGGAAGAACGCACCCCAGACTGTTTCGCCTTTGCCTTTCGGACCAATGTGGTCTAGAGTATCATTCCAATCACCATTCATAATTTTAGGTAATCCTCTTTCAGTGCAGGATGATATTGCAAAATCAACTGCACGAATCAAATGCTGATAAACAGATGCTTCACCCTCATCATAAAATTTAACAGTTTCATCTAAAATGGAAAAATCAGCAGTTTCGTTTAAGTATTCAACGATACCGAATGGGATCCACAGTGGAGTGTCGGAATGATTTGTTTTTTCACCCCATTCGGTGATTTTAAAGAAGTTATGTAAAGTTGAACCATCATTAAATTGAAATCGTAATGCATTTAAAATTCTTTTTCTAACTCGTTCTGGATGAGCAATTACCATTCCCAAAATATCCTGAAACTGATCTCGCATCCCCGTTCCAAAAAGGAGTCCACCGTGATAATATCCAGCGTTTCTTGCCATATCAAATGTTACAGCAGCCTGATACTGATTCCAAACGTTTAACATCAGATTAAATTTATTATCGGGAGTTGAAACTTTTACATTGCTTAAATAATCGTTCCAATAAAGTTTTACATCCTCGAATTTGTCGTTAATAGTTCTGATGTTTTTCAATTCATCTATTTTAATTTTTTTGAAAGGATTCTTTGCATCTTTACTAACTACTATCATCAAAACAGCAAATTCAATCTCTGATTTTTTTTCTAAAGTTAATTTTGATTGAAGAGCAGCCACTGGGTCGCCGGCAGTAATTTCAGAGTTGCTCATTTTACTTGTCTCAATTGCGATTGGATTTGCCTCAGATCTCCATTTACCAATGAATTTATCAAGACTACCATCGAAACCTGTTACAGGAAGAGTTGAAGTAAATAAGAGATTATATCTCCAATCAATGTTCGGCTGTGCAACAGAAACCTTTTTGTTCAATACCCAATATCTTCTTGTGCAAACAAGAGTCTGATGTTTTTTATTGTAGTGAATATCGGTAAAGTGTTTGTCATTAGGTTGATTGATAATATCATTCAAAGCATTGCCCATCAGTAACTCTGTAAAAGCATAAACTTCTATTTTGCGATTTTTATTCGAGAGGTTAAAGAGTTTTACTTTCCATATTTCACCGTTCAAATCTGTGGGAACGAAATAGGTTAATTCTGCTCTGATTTTATTTTTTTCTGTAATTATTGTAGTATAACCTTGACCGTGATGACATTCATAAAGATCATATTTCTTTTCGTGAGTCGGAGCCCAGCTTAAAGACCAATACTTTCCCGAATCAGTATCTTTAATGATTATATATCTTCCTGGTCTATCCCACGGCAGACAATTGTAACGCATTCTTGTCAAACGATTATCTCTTGGTGTTTCAAGAAAACTGAAACCTCCGCCTGTGTGTGAAATAAGTCCGGCATAATTTTCATTCCACATATAATTAAACCAGGGTCGAGGTGTGTGTGGATCTGTTATTATAAATTCTCTGCCATCTTTTGAAAAATAACCATATTTATTCTTGAACATTTTTTCCTCTGTTTAATTTTTTAAGAAATAGATTTTATAAGTAAATATTTTTTTCGGTGGAACACTTACCAGAAATTTATTTTCGGCAAAAGTAATATTCTCAATAAAAATTTCTTCTAAAGAAACTCTTTCAATTTTTTCTGGTTTGACGAACAAATTTATCGCTGAGTCAATATTATTATCTGTAGGATTGTATACTCTTAGTATCATTGAATCACTATTATCTTCTGGCTTTTTCAAAGTTGAAAATATAAGATTAGAATCTTCAATTTTTAGAAAAGATAATTCAACTGGCAATGAACCTTGAGATTGACCAACTTGAGCGATTTTAATTGGTAAATTGAAATTCAGTGCTTCCTGATAAACTTTGCCCTCATCCCAATTGCCTTTATGCGGATATACTGCAATTTTATATGATGACTTTCCAAGACACTGACTTCCTTTTTGATGAGAATAATCCTCTTTACTGCTTGGATAAATTATATATTCAAAAGCTCTGAATAATGTTAATGCGAATGTTCTTTTCTCATCATCTTTAACTTCATATTCTTTTAGCCCATCAACTAAAAGTGCAAGACCGTTTTTATCATCGTTTATATCAACAAAATGATGAAGTGGAAAATCGTACATTGGTTGTTCAACCCAATCTTTTGAAACAATTCGTTTAATCTCTCTTTTTACAACATCAAATTGTCCTTCAGCGTAATGATAATTTGCTTTTAATCCTGTTGGAAACATAATTCTTAATCTATGACTTTCGGCAGAATTATCAACATCTATTTGTAAGTCAATTCTTTTGGAAATTTTTGTCAATGAAATAATCAAGTCAATTTTAACAGGAGTTAACTTCGGCTTTTTATTTTTCCTTTCATTTAGATTAATCGGCACTTTTATTTGATGACTGATTTTGATTGAGCAAAATAATTCTCCATTTTCTAAAATTTTTACTTTTGGTTTTGAATTCAAAGTGGTTAAGTAAGGCTTAACTGGGATATTTGTCCAAGCGTGTCCTGCTTCGCCCTCATCATAGAAATATCCAAGTTGCTTGAATTCTTTTTTATTCTTTTTGTCGAATAGATTAAAAGTTCCGTTGGAGTTAATGCTGACTTTCAGGTTGTCATTTTCAAGAAAGAATTTATTCCTTTTCTTATAAGCAAGTTTTGTAACGCTAATTTCTTTTTGTTTTTCTCTTGGGATTATCTGAAAAGACTTATAGCCAAATGGATTTATATTTTCAAGCAGAAGATAAGAATTATATCTAATCATATCGAAATACATCGGTCTGTCTATCATCTGCTCAAGAACTGGCTGAACTGGCTGAATAGATTTTATTTGAAGATTTATTTCTTTGCCATCTTTATCTAAAACAACTATTCCACCTTTATCAAACTCTTTAGGAACATCTATAAAAGTTTCAACTACTTCATTTCGTAAGAATTGATTTGGGTTAAAAGCTACGAGGAAGATGTTTTTTGAATTATTGTTTAAGTTAAAGTTTTTTAGGTTGATGTTTTTAGAGATATGTTTTATTGCTCTTTCAAATAAACCTTTTGGAATTTCGATTGATTGCTTGTAGCGGGACATCATATCTTCGTGAATTTCATCGAGACTGCAGCCACCAATTGAATCGTGTGCTGAGTTTTGAACAATCAAATCCCACGCAAGCTCCGGATAATTATCATTTATATCTCTTCCCAACAAATGAGAAAATATATTAAATGGCTCTGCAAAAAACTGAATCCATCTTTCTGCATCAAAGTTTTTCTGCTTCAGGTACATTCTTGCTGAAGTAGTGTATCCGTAAAGATTTCCGCTTCTTTTGTCATATTGTGCGCTTCTTCTTTCGCCATAAACTTTTTTAAGTGAATTGACATCAATGCTGTTAAAAAGACTTTCAGCATAATCTTCAAGAGTTGAGTGAATTACATTCAAGTCAGGGAAAATATTTTTAATATCTTTTATTATTCTTACTGTTTTAATATTCGGGCCGCTTGAATCGTGTCCTTCCATCCAGATTACGTGGGGAGTCGTGAAATCTTTTGCTTGATCGTTAATAATCGCTTCAACTTGTTTTTTAATATTTTCAGGATGGTAAGAGTCTTTTGGTTCTATGATAAAATAATCTTCTTCATATAAAGATTTATCTGCAAAATGAAAAGGCACTCCACCATTAGACCATTTGTATTCAATATCGAAAGGAAATTCATTGTGAATCACAGGGCGGTAGATATAAAAATAAAAGTTATATCTCGGCATAGTTGAAAATCTTGAAGAGATGGCTTCTGTTCCATCTGCACCAATCCACAAAAATTCTGCTTTGGGCGAATCAAGAGAATTTATTCCACGATAAAACATTATCAGATTTATTCCAAACTCTTTATAAATCTGTGGCAGTTGTGAAATTTGACCCCACGAGAAAGGAGAGTAACCAATTTTAGAAACTCGTCCGTATTGCTTCGAGAGTTTATGACCAATCAATAAATTTCTGATTAGATTTTCACCACCGACCTGAAATTGTTCAGGGAGAACATACCAGGGACCGACAAATAGTCTTTTCTCTTCAACAAGTTTTTTAATTGTGTCGAATTTGTGAGGTTTTATTTCGAGATAATCTTTAACAACAATTGATTGACTATCAAGATGGAAAGCCCGATATTCTTTTTCATTAGTTAAAATTTCAAGAACTTCGTCTATCATATCAACAAGCATTTGCCTGTTTCTCTGAAATGGAAATCTCCATTCTCTATCCCAATGTGTGTTGGAGATAATGTGAAATATTTTATCAATGTGTTGTTTCATAATTTTTCTTCTGATTTGTCTGATTAAAATTTTACATATTGAAAAATAAATTGTGTTTAAGAATTACTTCAGGTATTCCTTTCTTGCAAACATAAGTTGCCGCACTGAAATTATGACCACCTGTTTGAGCAAAGGGAACGGCGACACACAACCCAATTCCTGCCGCTCGAATTGATATTGAACCGCTTTCGCTATCTTCAAAACCAATTACTTCATTGAACTTATCTTTTGGAATGTTTAATCTGTACAAGGCAATACTGTATAAGTCTCTGTGAGGTTTCAATCTTATTTCACTTGAATCACTTGCAGTTACTATTGAATCATAATACGACTGATAGTTTTTGAAATTTGATAATAGCTCATTCTTGAAATCGGATGGATTTAATAAATGATTTAGTTCTGAATAAATAACTTTAAACACTTCTCTCAAAACTATATCAGCTTCATAAAATATAGATGAAGTAACTACTGCTGTTTTTAAGGGCTTTTTAGAAAACAAATCACACAATGCAAAAAAGTTCTGCTGAATTTTGTCTTTTTGTTTGACAGATGTTTTGGTGAGAACAGAATCTAAATAATTATCGTGTAGGTAATCAAAGAATAAATTTTTTTGTTCTTTTAAAAAACCTTTAATCATAGGCAGAAAGATTGAAATGCCGTGCATTGGTTCTATTAGATGTTTAGATGAATTGTTGAATAATTCTTCTGCAACAAATCTGCTTTCGCCAATTTTAATTCGTTCAAGAATTTCGTGATAACGCTGATAATAAACATCAATTCCTAATCTTACATAGTCATTAAAACCAAATGAATGAAAATTTTTTCTGAACTTGTTGAATAAATAATTTTTGATTTGCTCTTTGTCTTCTTCATCTATGAATATATTGCTTCTGAATTTATTAAGAAAGGTATCATCCAACAAATTGTTTATACGAAACTGTTTTAAGTTATCAGTTACTTCTTGTTTTCTCTGAGAATCTTTTCCAAAAAATAAAGTCCAGAAAGCAGCAAATAAAAAAGACTTGGATACATAATCTTTCTTGAATGTTTTCTGATACTTGGTTATCAAATACTCTACGTGCTTTGTGGTGCTGTTTCCAATTACATTGGGATAATCATTTTTCTCATCCAATCCTTTCCAAGAGGTTTTCTCAAGTTTGTTTGAAAAAAGTCGAATCATATACTCGAGGGAGTGGATACAAAGAAGTTCTGTTGTGGTTGTCGTTCCATCCATATCCATAACAGCAGCGCTGAGTCTTTTTAACGGCTTTGTTATTTTCTTTGCGAGTGGATACACCTCATATTCAGGGAAAATGTAATTTGGATTTTTTACTACAACAAATTCATCAGATAATTTGCTTATTGCTGATTGAGCTTCTTTTTTATTGATATACTTTTTTTTCATTATTGTCTTTGATTAGTTAATAGATAGATTATTTCAAATTGTAGATTAAGTTTTTAGCTTCATTCAATAATATCTCAACCTCTTTACTGTTCTCGCCTTCAGAATAAATTCTCACAATTGGTTCAGTTTCAGATGAACGTATTAGTAGCCATCTGTTTGTTCCATCAAATCTGAATTTAATGCCATTAATTTTCTCGTGACTACTCAAGAATGTCTGAACATTATTTACTTTGAAATGATTTAAGGATTGAATGTTCATTTCTAAAATCTTTTCAAGAAGTTCCATTCTGTTTGGATTGTCATAATGTAAATCAATTCTATTGTAAAAAACATCACCAAATGATTTTCTTTTTATTTCAACAAGTTCCGAAAGTTTGTTCAATCCGGATTTAGCAAGATATTCAATCATAAAAAGAGAAGACAAAATACCATCTCTTTCCGGGATATGATTCCCATATCCAAAACCACCGCTTTCTTCACAACCAAAAGCAATTTGCTGACTAATCATTATTTCTGTTAAGTGCTTAAACCCAACCTGAACATCAATAACTTTTCTTTTATCTGTTTCAAAAAAGAATTTTAGTTTATCGGTTACAGAAGAGGTTTTAACAATATCACCAGAAAAATTTTTATGATTGACAACAAAGTCAGATAAAAATAAAATAGTTTCCTGAGCGTTTAGAAATTCACCATTTTCAATCATAATTCCACATCTATCAGCATCGCCGTCAGTTGCAACTCCAATTGAGTATGAACCGGATGACAGTTCATCTTTTAATGGTTGAAGATTTTTATCAATTGGTTCTGCAAATCTTCCGTAAAATTTTTCATCAGGGAAAGAATGAATTGATTTTGAAGGAATGTGATGTGCAATCAAAATTCTTTCTAAAAAATCTGAACCGGCTCCTCCCATCGAATCAATGCAAATAATTAAACGAGCTCTTCTAATGGAATCAAAATCAACAAGTTTCTCCAAATGCTCTGAATATTTGATTAAAAAGTTTTCTTCGTTGATATTTGATTTACTTTTTCTAATTGGACTTTTACCAATTAACTGTTCAACTTTTTTTGTTTCTTCAGTCAAAAATGGTCCGCCATAACTTGCTTTGAATTTTACTCCATTGTAATTGTAAGGATTATGTGAAGCAGTAATCATTACTCCTGCAAAACATTTTTTATCTTTTACTGTAAATGACAAAACGGGAGTTGGAATAATTCTATCAGAAAGGAAAACTGTCAAATCATTTCCCGATAAAATTTCAGAAAATATTCTGGCAAAAATTTCAGAGTTTCTTCTGCCATCAAAAGCTATTGCAACAGTTTTATTATCAGAATTTTGATTTACATAATCTGCAAAAGCCTGAGCAACCAAAGAGATAGAAGACTCATTTATTTCTTTATCTAAAATTGCGCGCCATCCGTCTGTTCCGAAGAAAATGTTCATAATTCTTTTTGAGTAAGGTTATAGGAAATTTCTTTTTGCACTTCTTTGTAATTGATTTCTCTTAAAGATTTTTTTTGTTTTATGGCTAATGCTGCCAAAGCACCGCAAGCCTCACCAGTTGCTGATGATGTTGGTTGAATTCTCAATGCACTATGTCCCTCTCGGGTTGATGAAATACATCTTCCGGCTGCTAATAAATTATCTACATCTTTTACAATCAAAGCTCGCAATGGAACTTCATAGTATTCTCCTTCTTTAAGATGCTCCATACGATCTGCTTCATCTTTTTGACCGTGAATATCAATACCATAACAAGCTCGGGCAATAGCATCATCAAATTTTCTGCTTTGTTTTATATCATCACCTGTTACAATGTAATCACCAATGGCTCTTCTGGTTTCTCTGACTCCAACTTGAACAGCAGTTTCAAGTAAAATTGATTTTGAAAATCCTGGTATTTCATTTTGTAATAAATCAACTACTTGTGCAACTTGTTTTCTGCCGATTAGTTCTGCTTTTGTTAAATCTTCTGAAGAGGAGCCATCAACACCCAAAATATTTGAAGTGTTAAAGGAGCCTTCGCCGGATTCAGGTAGGGTTGTGAAAAAGATGTATTGAATTTCTTCTGCTAATCTTTTTTGTTCAATCGCCCTTTTAACAAAAGAGAAAAACCCTGCTATGGAAATAATTTTATTGAAATCGAAATTATAATCCATCCAATCAAAGAAATCGTCTTTGTTTTTAATTGCATATTCTGTTACTTTTTTTACATCTATTTCAGTCATTCTGAAAAATAGAGTCAATGCCTGTAATCTGCCTGTTTTTTCATCTCCTTTTTGATAAGGAAAATCTCCAAGATATAATAATTGTGCATCGCCCGTGGTATCAATAAAAACATCAGCTTCTATTTCTAACTTTTCAGATTCAGTAAAAACTATAATTGAGTGAATTTTTTCTTTAATCCTTTTTACAGCCCCAATTCTTGCATTCAAAAGAATAGTACAATTCGCATCATTTAGTAAATTATAAGATGAAGCTCTAAATGCAGATGCATAAAAGCCATTGTCAATCATTCCTTTTCTTTTAATCATTTCATTTTCTAAATCTTCGAAAACACCTTTGACTAAAGTCTCATCATTAACTTTGTGCTTCATAAAAGGGGATACCATTCCGGCAGTTGACATTCCACCGACAAATCCATATTGTTCAATCAATAAAACAGAGACACCAAGTCGTGCAGCTTTAACTGCGGCACTGATACCTGCTATCCCGGCACCTGCAACTATAACATCATATTTTGATTTAAGTTCTATCATTTATTTCTCAAATGTGGCTAAAGCCAAAAATATTTATTGAACTTCTTTCAGTCAGCTTAAGCTGACTGCAATAGAATTTTTATTTTATTTTCTATAGCAAATTACTTCAGTCAATTTCATAATGTTCAGCATTAGAATTTTAATTTATTTTCTATAGCAGTTGACTTTAGTCAACTGTTAAAAGATTGAAAAGTATATCTGGCTTTAGCCACATTTTCTAAATTTGATTCAAGAACAAATATGTGGCTAAAGCCGAAATTATTTATTGAACTTCTTTCAGTCAGCTTAAGCTGACTGCAATAGAATTTTTATTTTATTTTCTACAGTAAATTACTTCAGTCAATTTCATAAAGTTCAGCATTAGAATTTTAATTTATTTTCTATAGCAGTTGACTTCAGTCAACTGAATAAAATCTTAAAAAGATATCCTGCTTTAGCCACATTTTCTTAACTTGATTTGAGAACAAATATGTGGCTAAAGCCAAAAATATTTATTGTAATATTTTATCAGTCAGCTAAAGCTGACTGCAATAGATGAAAACTAATTTTAATTAACGAGAAGACCTTAGTCTCTATTATCTCTAATAATTTTCCATCCATATTTTTTCATAAACTTTTCAATCTCATCAATAAAAGTAACTTTTTTATGATGTTCTTCCTGATTTTTTATATAATCCCTAACGGATAACAAATGACTTTCACTAACGCTTACAGCCCAATAATCATCCTGCCAAATGAATTTTGATTTGGTCAAATTATTTTTGTTAATCCAATTAGAAGATTCACCTTTGATTAGTTGAGCTACTTTACTAATACTTTGTTCTCTTCTTAAAGAAATTAAACAATGAATATGTTCTTTCGAGCCATTAACCATATCCAGCCAGATATCTTTCATTTCAGCATTTTGCTTAATATGGTTGAAGATTTGCTTTCTGAGTTCTGTTGAATGAAAATATGGTTCTCGGTTTTTTGTTGAGAATACTAGATGAATCCATATTCTAATCCAACTCATTTTTAATCTCCATCTTTAAATGTGGCTAAAGCCAAAAATATTTGTTGCAATTTTTTATCAGTCAGCTGAAGCTGACTGCAATAGAATCTTTATTTTCTCATCTATAGCAGTTGACTTCAGTCAACTGAATAAAATCTTAAAAAGATATCCGGCTTTAGCCACATTTTCTAAATTTGATTTAAGAACAAATATGTGGCTAAAGCCAAAAATATTCATTGCGATATTTTATCAGTCAGCTAAAGCTGACTGCAATAGAATTCTTTTTTTACTTTCCATAGCGTTAAAAGATTAAAAAAGATATCTATTCTAACCCTCATCAAACATCAAAAATTTTTTATAGCATCAACATACCAACTTGTTATAATGTGCGGACGCGTTATTGCTGTCCCAACAACGACTGTATACGCACCCAGCTCAATCATTTTTTTTGCTGCTTCAGGAGTGTTAATTCTTCCTTCCGCAATCACAGGTTTTTTAATTCTTTTAACAAGCTGACTGACTAAATCATAATTAGGTTCTTTAATTTTCTCAGAAATCGTTTCTGGTGTATATCCATTTAATGTTGTCGAAATTAAATCAGCACCTGATTCTTCACAGGCGATAGCTTCATCTAATTTTGCAATGTCAGCCATAATCAAACAATTAAATTTTGATTTAACTGCTTCGATAAAATCGGGACCAGAAAGATTTTCTCTTTCTCTGAATGTTCCATCAATTGCTATTATGTGCGTGCCTATGGCGATTAAATCTTCTACATCTTTGAAAGAGCCGGTAATTCGAACGGAGCCATCTTCAAATTTTGATTTAACTAATCCGATTATAGGAACATTTGTCTGTTCAATTATCATTTTCGTTTTTTCAATTCCCTCTGATCTGATTGCAGATGCTCCACCAAGAATGGCAGCTTTGGCGAACATCGTTACGCCTTCAGGAGAATTGAATGGTGAATCTTCTTCTGCCTGACAAGAAACGATTAATTTGTTTTTTAATTTTTCAATTATCTCCTGTTTCATAATTAAAACATCAATTCATTTTCAAAATAATTTGCTTCCATAAAAATATCTTCCAGTGAAAAATCTGTTTGGTTTTTTAACTTAGGATGAAACACAAAATTTTCAATTAAATCAGTTTGCTCTCTTTGATATGTTCTTGCAGTCTGCGGTGCAACTAATTGAACTCTAAAACCATTATTCAAAGCATATATTTCAAAGTCATTTAGTATTTCTTGCGAGAAATTTTCAATAAACAATTCATTTTTTGTCATTGGAATAGACAATGAAACCCAATATCTCGAGTCGTTCAGTTTAATTATCTTTTCAATGGAAGAATGATTGGTAATTGAATCAAAATTAAATGTTTCATATTGACTGCTTTGACGTAAAAAAATGTTTAGATAACATTTTACTAACTTCTTTTTCAATCCAAAGAATTTTATTAAACTAAAATTCTCACTCGTATCAATAATATTAAGAGATTGTTTCTCAATAGTTCCTTCGCGGGCTGTGAGAAAAATGCTTTTTGTATAATCATTATTTTTAATATCTATCGGAAATACGTGGAATAGCAAGTTGATATTGTTTAATTCGAGCATTTCCTGAAGAGAGATTTTTATAGTCTCTGGATTCAAAACATAGGAATTATTTTCTTCATAGAATACGCTGTTTTTTCTTGAAACAATGTTGTGGAAAATATCTTTGGTTAATCCATCTAAATTTTCTTTTTTAACAGTTTGATAACAACAAAGACTGTTAGTTATTTCACCGCCGGGAAATCCGTAATCATTTAACAAAAGAACAGAAGCACCTTCTTTTGCTTTTTTTATTGCGAAGATACAGCCTGATAAATTTGCCGGATAAATTATGTAATCGTAAAATTTTTCTTTCATATTCATTTTTTTGGAGAGGCTATTAAAACAACATTTTCGTCTTGTGAAACTTTTTTAAGTTCATAATCTGCAAGAGAGATTATCTGATTTTCATTTATCAAACCACTGAAATCCAGAATTTTCGATGAAGCCAGAATGAAGATATCAGGAACTAAAGCTCCTGCATCTCCAAATGAAGTTAAATCAGATATAATCTTACTGATTTCATTTTTTATTTCTGGAACTTTTGCTGTTTTTGTTAAAGCATTCTTAAATTGTAATTTAATAGTGCCTTCTTTATCAATTACTCTGACACTATTTAATCTTTCTTTGATTAAACCAAAAAGAAAAGATTTAGTTCTATTGTAACAGACAACATAATAGAAATTCGTTTTATCAGAAATAAAGACATCACTTGATTTAGTTTTGAAGGAAGCTGAAGCAACTTCCAGAATCTCATTTTCTGATAGTGTTTTGATTTGTAATTCTCTTGAACGCATTTCACTTGAGCCGACTGCTACTGCAATAACCTTTTTGTTACGAGAATCAATTTCAACAGAAACTTCAATAGTATCAGGATTTGCCCCCATCTTAACAACCGACTCAAACGCTTGCTGACGAAGTGAAATCAGATCATTTTCAGTTGGATTGATAATAGTCTTTTCAATTGAATCTCTGATTAAACCAAGAGCAGCACCAATTGCTGATATAACCTCGCAATCTTTTGCTATTCGATGTTTAAATCCTAAATGATTTGCTGTAAAAGGGACAATCGCTGAAGCTCCTCCGCCACCGCCAACAAATTCAACTAATTCTTTATCTAATTTATATTCTCTGATAAGTTGATTTATCACCGGTCTGATTTTTTCGGCAGATATTTTTAATATCTCTTCAGCAATTTCATTTGGATTTATTTTAAGAATTTCTGATAAAAGTTCGTAACATTTTTTAATACTTTGCATATTTGCTTCACCGTGTCCAACTTCTTTTACTAATCCAAGTAAGTAAGAAGATTCAGTTGGAGTAACAGTGTATTTTGAATTTTTAGTTTTGATTGATAAATAATCTTCTGGATCATTTTTGATGGGTTTGATAGTTTCAGTTTCAATGTCATCAAAATCATCTTCTGAATAGGCAACATAATTTAATTGAGCAATGTGAGCACTTCTCGGACCGACATCAAAAATTTTATTTTTCTTTATTCTCGGAATTGAACCACCAGCAATTCCTAAAGTTCTTACATCAAGAGTTCTGAGATAAAGTCTGTTCCCTCCGATTTGAGCACTCTTAACTTGGGGCTTACCGTTTTTGATAACAGAAATATCAGTAGATGTTCCACCGACTTCTAAAAAAATTCCATCAGAAACTTTTTCATACATTAATGCAGCAGCTACACCAGCAGCAGGACCTGATAGCATTGTTAATATCGGACGCCTTCTCATTTCATTTATATCCATAATACCACCATCAGAACGCATAACCATAAGCGGTGCTTTAATTCCGCTTTCTCTGATTGCGTTCTCAGTCATATTTGCAGTCTCAAGCATTTTCGGCATCATTGACGCATTGATTACTGCTGTTCGTGTTCTAACTTTTAATCCATAGAGTTTTGAAATTTGACTTGCTGCAGTTGCTAACAATCCTTTTGATTCTGCAATTTGAACCACTAAGTCTTCGTTTCGAGTATCATCAACTCCAAAAGCTTCTGAAGCAACAATTACCTCTGCTCCTTCAGAAATGAGTTCATCAATTAATCCGATGATTTTTAATTCATCAATCGGTTGTGAAGTATTGTAAAATCTGAATCTTGTTTGAAGAAATTTACCAGGTGAAAGTTCAATGTTCTTTAAGTTAATTTCATTTTTTGCTCTTATTGATTCAATTCCCTTCGCCATACCAATTATGCCGACTACTGCCACATCACCTTCTAACAAAGCGTTTGTTGCTTGTGTAGTAGAATGAGCAATCAAAACTACTTCATCAGGATGAATTCGATAATCTGAAATTAAATTTTTCATTGATTGAACTACTCCAGCAGCAACTCCTTCTTTTGCTTTATGTGTAGTTGGAACACAAGATTTACCTATCAATGAATAATTGCTGATATCCACTCCGACAGCGTGAGTGAATGTTCCTCCAACATCAATTCCAATTTTAATTTTTCTATTCATTTATTTTTCTCAATTCATAAAAACATTAAAGCTGAGATTATTAAACCAGCAAAAGCCAATATCCAGGTGTATGGAATAGTATTCCATAATACTTTCTGAACATCAACTCTCATTTCGTTAGCTAACCAAACATTATGAGTATTAGTTGGGTCTGAAATTCCTTGAATTTGTCCAACTGCTAAAAGTAAACCCATAATTGCTCCAGGGTTCATACCACTTGCTAAAAAGACAGCAGCAATTCCATATCCCATTCCCCAAACATTAAGTGGACCTCTGTATAATGCCAAAGGAGCAGCTATTGTAAATGTCAGAATATATGAAAAAGCATTTGTAGGAATTATTTCGAGCATTAATGGTTTAATTAAATTTAATACAGGCCAGCCATTTGGATAATTTTTTAATTCTATGCCCGGACCCATAATTGCAACCAATAACATTCCGATTCCAAACATCAATGCCACAGCCGGCATTACAACTCCACCGCCTTCAAAACAAGACTTGATAAATATATTAAGACTGCCTTTTTTATATGTTGATAGGAAAGCAAACAAAAGTCCAAGAATGAATGCGGCAATAAAATTTACATCATAAATTAAAATCAAAAACAGAGGAATAAACGGAGAAAAGAAACTAATCCAATGCGGATTTTGAGATTCATTTTTATTTAATAAAATTCTTATGAAAGCAACAAGGAATAAAACAATTATTCCAGTTATGATCACTGCTTTTAATGTCTTTCCTATGGTGCTTAAATAATTTAATAATAATTCTTGAATATGCTCAGGCAGGTAAATAGTAAAGATTAAATAAACGAGAGATATCAGCATTAAAATTAAAAATGAGTTAACGATAATTTTTTTGAAATTAATATCCTGTCCATCTTTATAAAGTTGAATAGTGATATAAATAATTGCAGCAATTACAGAAATAATCAGCATCAGCATTGCAAAGGGTTTGATTTGCTCAATTGTAAGATTCATCACGCTTATATAGACTGCCCAATTACCAACGTTAAGCAGGCCGCCAATACTTAATCCAAAAAGAAAAATTCCTACTGCAGTCATTGGACCGACACCAACCGAAGACATTATTGGTAACACAATCGTTGCAACCATTATAATTGCTCCCAATCCACCCAAAGTAGTGAACAACGAAATAATCAGGAACAACATTATTACGGAAATAATCCAGGGGTTATCACCAGAAAGTTCAGCTCCTTTTTTTATAAATGCTTCAGCGACTCCAGTTTTTTGCATCATCACACTAAGCATACTTCCAAACATTGCAATCGTATAAGCTTGGAAAAGTTTGACGGAGCCTTCGCCAACAACATATTTAATAATATCATTAAATTGTATTCCGCCGGCTAATGAGATAAAAAAAGCCATCAATGGCAGAGCAATTAATGCAGGTATCTTTCTGAAAAACATCATCAATGCGAAAAACAGAAAGATTACTATAAGAAAACTTACTTGAAAAAATTCCATAAGATTTTTTTAATTAGTTCTTAAAATTTAATCAAACTCCGTGAGGAAGTAATTACTTTTTTATTAAATATCCAAAAATTTTTTTACTATATTTTAGGTAGTGATAATTATTAAAAAAATATTTTTTATTTAGCAACAAAGAGGTTACTATGAAAAAATTCTTTCTAACAATCCTGCCCCTTATTTTAATACTGAATTTAATTTCTTTTGCTCAATCATCTGAAAAATGGTACTACACAAAAAGACTTTATTTCCCGCCAACAGATTCAGCAATTGTTCGTCCATATCTTTCAACATTATCTTCTGATGGTACATTATGGGTTATCTCATCAAGATTACTTGATGTAAATGCACATAATGCTATTTATAAATTAGCTCCCGGTGATACTGTTTTTACTAAGTTTATTGATTATAACCTCAATGGTGATTCTGATACTTTAACAGGTAATATCGGATTTCTTCGAGGAATTACCGCTTTAGGTAATTCATTGTATATTGTTGCAACACAACCTTATCCAAAGACAGCACCAAATACTGTTTCCGCAACCTATATTTATCCAAATTTCGATACTTCACAGGTAATTAAGTACGGCTTTGGAATACAAGGAGCAGGATATGGCTCTTATAATCACGGAGCTGCAATAAGTAAAGATTCAATATTGTTTGTTGGTTTATCATTCGGAACAACTTTCAGATGTTATAATTTCAGCTATGGATGGAGTGGAGGTCCTGCCTACGGTTCTTATGTTCCGCCGCCAACTTATGCTATGGAACCAGGTGGTCCCGATCAAGGTGGCAGAAGTTTTATAAGAGATGTTGCTTTAATTCCAAATGCTAATTACAGCAGTCCTAATGTTCCTTTCTATACTTCAAGAAACTCGATTTCATCAACTCAGCTTACGGGAGGTATTGCCAAGTGGATAAATGGTAGTCAATTCGATCCACAAACTTACCAACCATTCCGCATTGAAGATTTTGATTTCTTCTTACGTTTTATTGATCCTTACCCTTGCGGTATTACAGTTGACAAAGACGAATTGCTTTGGGTTGCAGGGATTGATACTACCAGACGTTGGGTAAAAGCGTTTCAGATTGATGGAATAAATGCTATTGAAATTTATGATTTACCAAGCAAGTTCAGTCAAGATATAGCTGATTCGAATGGCGCCCCAATGACTTCGCCCAGTGATGTTGCAATATCTTCTGACGCAAAAACAGCTTATGTAATTGATATGTGGTCTCGTGCTGCATTTAAATTTCAAAAAATGGTAGTCTCTGTTGATGATATTGAATTTTCTGACTTTGATTATTCACTTGAGCAGAATTATCCAAATCCATTCAACCCAAACACTATGATTAGATTTACTCTGCCTTCTGCTTCTAATGTTAAATTGGTTGTAACAGATGTTTTAGGAAATGAAGTTGAAACAATAGTAAATGAATATCTGCCTGCAGGAAAACATACAAGAAATTTCAGCGGTAAAAATCTTGCAAGCGGAATTTATCTATACACTCTTATAGCTGATAATTTTAAGATGAGTAAGAAAATGATTTTTATGAAATAGTTTTCCATTATGGAATTAATATTAATTTTTTATAATTTTTTAGCCAAATGAAAATAAAACTTCCAAAACTTCACAATCAAATTCTGATAGCTTTAATTTTTGGAATTATTTTCGGTTCTATCTTCAATGTTAGCCGTAATGTTCTCATTATTTCCTATAAATCGGATAAGGAAACTAAAACAATAAGTATTCGAGATTGGGAAAAATTTTCAATAGTTACAGATAACATTATTCCAGACACACTTTTGTTTAATTCTAATCAGCAAATTGAAATTATTAATCATTTTAATAAAGTAAAGAGTGGTGATAAAATTATTTCAGTTATTCTTGAAAAATACTACTCAAGTGAAGATGGTGAAAAATCGGATTCGATGATTCTTGAAAATGTAATTTCAATTAATAAAGAAAAAACTTTAGCAACCAAAATTAAATGGCTTGGTGATATCTTTATACGCTTACTAAATATGATAGCAATTCCGTTAGTATTGGGTTCATTAATAGTTGGGGCGGCAAGCCTTGGTGATATCAAGAAGTTTGCAAGAATTGGCGGTAAAACAATTTCATTCTACTTAGTTACAACTTCAATTGCTATTAGCGTTGGTTTGATTACTGCAAATCTTATTCAGCCTGGCGAGAGAATGAATGTTGATGCTAAAGAAAGACTGCTTTCGGTTTACAGCAAAGATGTTGAAACAAGAGTTGAAAGTGCAGAGAGTTATGACTTCATACAGGAAATTGTAAAAATCATTCCTAGAAATCCTTTTGCTTCAATTGTAAATTCCGAAATGCTTCAGATAGTTTTATTTGCTTTAATTCTTGGTTTGGTTATTAGTCTCATTCCAAAAACAAAAGGTGAACCAGTAGTGAAATTTTTTGATGGATTGAGTGAAGCAATGATCAAGTTAGTTGATATCATTATGCTGATTGCCCCGATTGGAGTTTTTGCTCTTATCTCGGCAACTATAGGGGAATTTGGATTTGATATTCTTCAAACTCTTTTATGGTATGCTGTTACTGTCCTCATAGGTTTAGCAATTCATACTTTGGGTGTTTATTCTTTAATAATTAAGCTATTTAGCAAAATAAAAATTTCCACATTCTTTAAAGGAATGCGGAAAGCTCAAACTATTGCTTTTAGCACAAGTTCAAGTGCAGCGACTTTACCAGTTAATATGGATTGTTGTCAAGATAACTTGGGAGTATCAAAATCAATCACAAGTTTTGTGCTGCCTCTTGGTGCAACAATAAACATGGATGGTACTGCTTTGTATCAAGGTGTTGCCGCTGTTTTTATTGCTCAAGTTTTTGGAATGGATTTGAATTTAATGCAACAGCTTACAATTGTTCTTACTGCCACGCTTGCTTCTATTGGTACTGCACCTGTTCCTGGTGTAGGAATAATTATGCTGGTAATAGTATTAAAATCAGTTGGAATTCCTGAGGAAGGAATTGCTTTAATATTAGGTGTTGATAGAATTCTTGATATGTGCAGAACTATTACGAATGTTACAGGCGATGCTTCAATTGCTGTGGCTGTTGCTTCAACTGAAGGAGAAATACTTTATCCAGATTTAATAAATGCTTAGTATGAAATAATTTTCTTAAAAAAATAATTCAACTGAAATGAAAAAAGATTTTTATTTTTTGTTTGGTCTCTGTCTTTTTATCCTGTTTAGTTTTTTTGCTTTTCCTCAGGGGCAAACAGGAAAACTTGTCGGGACTGTCTATGATGCAGCAACTAATGAACCTCTTATCGGTGCAAATGTTATGCTCGAAGGAACTAATATTGGTGCTGCAACTAATGTTGAAGGCAGATTTTTAATCCTGAATATTCCTCCCGGCAAATACAACGTAATTGCAAGTATGATAGGTTATGCAAAAGTAATAGAAAAGAATGTTGAAATATTCATTGACAGAACAACTCAGGTTGCATTTAAATTGTCCGACGAATCTGTTCAACTCGAACAGGTTGTGGTTGTTGCAAAGAAACCACCGATTATCAAAGACAGAACCTCAAGTCAATCACACATTGATGACAAACAAATTCAGGCAGCGCCGATAGAAGGTCTAAGAGGTGCTTTAGAATTATCGTCAGGATTTCAAAAAGACCAAAAGGGAAATTACTCTGTTCGCGGTTCATCATCTTATGAAGTTAATTTTCAGATAAATGGTGTTGAACAAGTGAATTCAAATACAAGTGCTCCCGCAACTTTTGGTACAGAGAAGTCAGATAATTCCTGGAAATATGATGTAAACCCTTTGGGCGTTCAGCAGCTTCAACTTATAACCGGAGGCTTTTCTGCTGAATATGGAAATGCTCAGGCAGGTGTTGTCAAAGTAGTATTAAAAGATGGTGCTCCGAGATTTACTGGAGAATTCAGAGTTGAGTACAGACCTGCCGGTCAGTATCATTATGGCAATTATATCTATGATAAAAATAATTGGGAATGGCAGAAATGGGGAAGTCTTGATAAATGGATGGCTCAGAAAAATAGTATCGCTTCAGAATTGAAACTTGATATAAAATATCAATGGTATAAAGATAATGACCCGCAAAAATATGCTGAGTTGGTTGATAGAGAAATCAGATGGGCTTATAATTTATGGGTTAAAAATCACGAACCATCTGATGATAATGTTTTGGGAGTTTACGATTACAGAAAATATTCTTATCAAAGATATTTATTCGGATTTGGCGGTCCTTTAGGTAAAGACCCTAATTTATTGAAGTTTTACATTTCAGGTGAGTATAAGAAAAATCCAACTCGTCTTCCTACTCCAGAAAAAGTACAGGTTACTCAAAATTACATTTTAAATCTTACTTATCAACCTGTTCCTCAACACAAATTAAGATTGATGACAAGTTATCAGAGTTATCTTGGAGGAATTTGGTCTGGTTCTGCAGATATCCGATGGTCAGGATTAGCATTTACGCCTCCGGGCGTATCAACCAAATATTTAGTAACAATTGACCCAGTAAGAAATGAACAAACTTTCGCTCAAACATTAAATTGGGTTTATACAATTAGCAATACTTCATTTGCTGAGATGATATTTACTCACCAGAATGAAAAATATGAATTACCATTTAAATATTTGGCAGGTTATGGATTAGAAGTTGACAGAGCCGATAGCTCGCTTGATCCAAGCGGAACTGTATTAAGAGAAGGTAGTTGGTGGGAAAAAGATTTCTTTAGAGCTCCTTTTAGTTTTAGCACAAACTATTATCAGGATAGCAGAACTGAAAACTATGGACTTAAGTTTGACTATACCAATCAGTTAAACTCTTATCATTTGCTAAAATCAGGAGTTAGTTTTAATTATTGGGATATGTTGAACAATGGAGTAAACTCAAGTTTTCAGGCGAATAGTTTTGTTGCAAGGAATGGATTCGCTGACTTCTATCGTGCTTATCCGATAAGTATGGGTTTTTATATTCAGGATAGAATGGAATTTGAAGGAATGATTGCTAATGTTGGTTTGCGTGCTGAAGCTTATAATTTTCAGGCAAGAGTTCCGGAAGACCCCTTTAACTTTTTATATCCCGGTACCGATGGACCCGGTGTAGTTGGTAATCCAAATACAAAAGATTCAGAAACCAAATACATATTTTTACCAAGAATCGGAGTTTCATTCCCGATTGGTGAAAGAACAGCATTCAGACTTCAATACGGGCATTTCGCTTCAATGCCAATTTTTAGTCAGGGATTATCAAATAAAACTTGGGTCGGTTGGCAGGGAATTGGTAATCCAAACTTAGATCCTAAAAAAACAATTCAATATGAATTTGGATTACAACAAACAGTTGGTGAAAATCATCGTTTGGATTTGGTTCTTTATTATAATGATCGTGTAACTCAAATCGGTTCACGCAATATCGCCGCTTACACCGGAAGCAGAAACCAATTTGCCGGATTTACAAATGATAATACTCCATTGTATTATTATTTCTCCTATGCTAATAATGCTTTTGGTTCTACTTTGGGATTTGAAGCAACTTTGGAAACATTTGCAACAAAGAATTGGTCTTATAGAATAAGTTACAGCTTATCACAAACCACAAGCGGCAATTACGGAGCCTCAATCATTTATCCTGATAATACAAGAGGTTATTCAACCAGAAACTTTACTGGCGAATTTTTAGCTTCCTGGGATAGAACACATAATCTGAGAACTTTAGTACAATACTTTTGGGATGAGAATGAAGGACCCGAAATATTTGGAATTAAACTTCTTTCCGGTTCTTCTTTAAGTATGACTTATACTGCACAGTCAGGAGTTCCATTTACTTATATAACCGATTTTGGATTAAGAGATGTTGTTAACAATAGAAGATATCCTATTGAATCAAGTGTAGATTTAAACTTTATTAAAAACATAAACTATGCTGGTTACCGATTGATACTTGGTATAAGAGTTATGAATCTTTTTGATAATAAATGGATTACTCCAATGTCAACAAATGAGGATATTAATCTCTGGGTTGAAGAGGGTGTTACAATGATTGACCCTGGTAATAAACCAAACAGATTTAGTTATTTGATTGCTCCATATAGAGCGTTCAGTAATATTCCCCGACAAGTTTTCTTCACTATTGGATTTGGATTTTAGATATGATTAAGATAAAACTTATTAGCTTAAAATCGTTAATTTTAATTTTAGTTCTTCTAACTGCAAATCTTTTCTCACAGGTTGAATCTTCCTCTCTTATTTTTAATCGTGGCAAACTTTGGCAGACTGTTCAATTTGGAAAAGTTGGTCCTTCTTTCAGCAACTGGACTCAAAGAGGAATTGGTTTGGATTGGCCCGGATTTGATGCAAGTTTGATTAGTGATAATATTGGTGGTCAGGCATCTCATTTAGTTTCCGGAGGATTGATTGTTGGAGCTAAGTGGTCTAAAGATAGTATCCTTTCTGTTGAGGAATGGTCAATGTATGCTGGCTCTGTTACAGAAGGAGCTGGTGCAAAATATACCGTAACAAAACATAAGAGAATGTTTCCAAATAATTCCAATCATTGGCTTCAATCGAATCCAAATGTTGGTGAAGAGGTTATTGAAACTGTTTGGGAATATAACATTAACTACACAGATGAATTTCAAATAAAAAGAATGCTGCCCGTTCGTGTCAGCCGAACTTCTCATCAATGGAGCGGTTCAAAGTTAGATGAGAATTACATAATTCACGAATATGTTATAAAAAATATTTCTCCTGAGATAAAATCCAAAGTACCACCAACGAGATTTGTAGCAGACACGTTATATGATTTCTATGCTGTAGTAAATTATGGAATCCACTCAAACTCAAGGTCTTGGGGAGTATTATTTCCATCTTTAACTCCCGGCGCAAGAAACACTCAATTTCTTTATCAGGCATCAAGGAGATTATTATACGGCAGAGCAGCAGATTATCCTGAAACTCCGGGCTTAACCGAAGATTTTGGTTATTCGCCTGTATTTGGACCTATTGTTAATGGAAGACCAACGGGAGAATATCTCGCTCCTGCTTTTGCAGGAATAAAATTATTATATGCTTCTCCAAACAAAAATGGACAGGTAAGTAATGTGGCAAGATTTGGCTGGTCTGCAGCAAGTAACTCAATTGATTTGAGCGGTCCACTTACAAACATAGGTTCTTTGGAATCACAATATTCTTTTGTTCAGGATATAAGATTAGCCGCTAATTTTGTTTCAAGTTCCACCGATACAATTTTTATGACTCGTTCAAGAATGTGGTCTTTGATGCAGCTTGGACCTTTTAATATTTTGCCAGGAGATTCAATTAGAATTGTAATCGCAGAAATTGTTGACGGCGTAGATTACAAACAAGCTATAGACCCAACTAATAATCCAATAAACATTATAAATCGTGATTCGAGAAATGCTTTCTTTGCAAGTGCAGATAGAGCTCAATTAACTTTTGATAACGGCTTCAAACATCCTAATCCTCCGGCTGCACCAAAACTTAATATTGATTACAATCGTGAAAGTCAGGTTGTTGCTAATATTCTCTCTTGGTCAAATGAAAAAGAATTAGTACCAGACCCGATTACCGGAGTATTAGATTTTAAGGGATATATTATTTATCGCTCTGATTTTTTGCCAATTGGTCCTTGGACACCAATTGATACTGTTCTTAAAGGTGATAACAGATTTCTAACAGGCACTAATTATAAGTATATTGACTCAAATGTAACGATAGGTCAAAGATATTATTACTCATTAACTGCTTTTGATAATTCAAATTTAGAGACTTCTATTTTTGCAAATAGAACCCAAATTCCTTTCACAGCAACATTAGCTCCGAAAGAAGATTTAAATGAAATATTAGTTGTTCCAAATCCTTTTGTAATCGGAGAAGGATTTTCACAGCCCGGAGAAAAAGATAAAATTCAGTTCGTCAATATTCCAAATCCTTGCACTATTAGAATTTATACTGTAAGAGGTGATTTAGTTAAAACTATTGAAGTTAATGAAGGTGATGGTGCAATTGTTTCGTGGGATCAGGTTACAGATTTCGGGCAATTTGTTGAAAGCGGTATTTACATATTTCACGCTGAATCAAAAGGCAAAACAAAAATCGGAAAGTTCGCAATAGTGAGATAAGTTTTATGAAAAAATATTTCTTATACTTTAATCTGATATTGGCAATTTCTATAATTTTCTCAGAGAATTATTACTCTCAGGAATTTAAGAAAACAGCAACTGCAGGATTTACATTTCTTGAAATTCCTGTTACTGCAAGATATGCATCTTTAGGCGAGTCTTCAATTGCATTATCTGATTTGAACTCTGATGGAATTTTTATCAATCCGGCTTCAATTGGATTTACAAATCAAACGCATTCATTTTCTTCATCATTTGCAAACTGGTTTGCTGATATAAAACATTATGCAGCAAGTTATTCATTCAACTCTGATTATGGTGTATTTGCAGCCGGAGTTGTGATTATGGACTTTGGTTCAATGCCAAGAACTGTTGCCGGTGGTGGCCAGAAGGTTTATAATGTTATCGGCACTTTTAATGCAAATTCTATTGCTGCTTCTTTTGGTTATTCAAAGATGCTTACGGATAGATTTTCATTTGGTGTTGCAGCTAAATATGTTGAAGAAAAAATTGACATTTACAAAGCCAGCAATATTCTGCTTGATGGTGGAGTTTTATATTATACAGGGCTTGGCTCTTTAAGAATTGCAGCAAGTCTCCAAAACTTTGGTACAAATTCAAAGTTTATCAATGATGAATTTAAGATGCCAATTATATTTAAACTCGGTGCGGCTGCCGAATTGATTGACAACAAAGATTCTGGTTTTCGTGTTACTTTAATTACAGAAGCAAGTCATCCAACAGATGCAAACGAGAGATTGAATTTTGGCTCAGAGATAAGTTGGAATGAAATGGTTACATTTCGTGCAGGTTATAAATTTTTCTATGATGAAGAAACATATTCAGCAGGGTTTGGTTTGAATCCTAAACTTGATTTTCCAATTAATTTTGATTTCGCTTTTGCAGATTATGGAAGACTTGGAAAAATTTTAAGATTATCATTACAATTAGGTTTGTATTAAAGAGAACCTTATGAAAAAAATAATTTTTATCAGTTTGTTTTTATCGTTTAATTTCTTTTCCTATGCCCAACTTCAATCAATTAATCTATTATCTGATTACTCATTCGCAGGAAAGAAAAATCTTGAAATAACCAAAGCCGATGCGGTTGGCGCTTTAGTACAATTGAAATTTAATGTTTATGAGAATTTCGGTTTCTCAATTATTTCAGGTTATAAGCTCTATTCTCTGAATGAACCAGATGTGCTTAAAACTTGGGATTGGGATTTCTGGACAAACAGATACTATCCCAAAATAGTCTCTGATTTAAGAGCAGACCCCAATCTCTCCGTTGAAATTGGTGCTATTCAAAAAATGGATTTAATTCCGCTGATTCTCTTAGTTAATTATGATTTTATTTTGTTTGATGATTTAAAGATAACTCCGTCTGCAGGTGGCGGAGTTAATTTCTATACAAGAAGAATGTTCGCTACTGAAACCTGGACGAAGAGATTTCCTGACGCAAATTATTCATTCACTTATTCATACAGAAATTTTGCGCCAGATAAAAAAGGAAATCCTGTTTTTGCAAAGTTTGGTTTAACATTTACTTACAATTTATTAAGCTACATTGACCTGACAGCTTCGTCAAGTTATTCTAAAGTGTTTCAAACAAAAAATTCAATGGGATATGATACCTTCCCTTTCGATAGTGAAATTTCATTAAATCTCGGAATATCATTTAAGTATTAGTATGAAAAATTTATTTACGATTTTATCAATTATAATTATTACATCTTCAGCTATTGCTCAAAACAAATTTTTAATTGGCGCTTCAGCAAATTATAATATACCGTTTGGTATGTTATCAAATCGTTTAGAACCAGCTCCCGGATTTTTAGTTTTTTTCGGAAGGCAAACTTCGGAAGATTGGACGTGGATAGGAAAATTTGAGTATTTCAAATTATCTGACGTGAATAAAGAACAGATGAAAAAATTTGTGAAAAGCGATATTCTCGGACCAATTCAAACTTTTGAATTCCAACTTCCAAAACTTAAAATGGATTTGACAGTTGCAGGGCTTTCAGCCGAAGCAAAATATAATTTTTTGAATACTGATATTGTTGATGCAAATATCAATTTTGGTTTCGGGTTTTACTATTGGGAACACTTCCGAAGTGATTACAAAGATTCTCTTTTCGTTCAATCAACAAGCTCTAGTAATGCTGTTTTAGTTGAAGTTTTGAATGTCCCTTCTTTAAGACAAAAGGATTGGAGTGGAGGAGTCAATTTCGGTTTGGATTTTGTCCTAAGTCTTTTTAACCCTTTTAGCTTAAATTTATCTGCAAATTATAAACTTATAATCGCTGAGCTTTGGCCAACTCTCGCACTTAATCTTGAAAATGTTAGCGGACTTCAGTTCTTTGATTTGAGAGCCGGAATCAGATTTGACTTTTAATTTCACTTTTTTCACATTAACATTTCTCTATGCAATATGAATAAACTTTTATTATCCCTGATGATTTTAATATTAATCAGTTGCAATATTCCGAAGCCGGAAGTCGAAGCAGTTAGAGGTGTATGGCTTACAAATGTTGACAGCGAAGTATTAAATACTAAAGAAAATATTATTGAAGCTGTTAATCTTCTTGATGAACTTGGCTTCAACACAATTTTTGTCGTTGTCTGGAATAAGGCGATGACCACTTATCCCAGTAAAATAATGAAAGAATTAACAGGCGTTGAGATTGATACTCTATTTCCGAGAATTGATCCTCTTAAAGAGTTAATCGAAACAGCTCATAGTAAAAATATGAAAGTCATTGCGTGGTTTGAATTTGGTTTTTCAAGTTCATATCAACTTAATGGCGGACCAATTCTGAAAGCAAAACCGCATTGGGCAGCAAAAGATGTCAAAGGAAATTTGGTTACTAAAAATGGTTTCGAGTGGATGAATGGATTTCACCCTGAAGTTCAACAGTTTATGTTATCGTTAATTATGGAAGTTGTTAGAAATTACAATGTTGATGGAATTCAAGGCGATGACAGATTACCTGCAATGCCTTCTGAATCAGGTTATGATGAATATACTGTTGAGTTGTATAAATTCTATCATCAGGGGAAAAATCCACCCGAATACCATAAAGATTATAATTGGATTAAATGGCGTTCCGACTTGCTCACTGATTTTATGAAAACTATTTATGATTCTGTAAAGAGTTATAATAAAAATTTAATTGTATCAATGGCTCCAAGTATTTATCCCTGGAGTGAAGAAGAGTATTTACAAGATTGGCCTTCCTGGCTCAAAGGTGGTTATGTTGATTTAGTTTGTCCACAGGTTTATAGATATAACATAAATGATTACAGTAAAGCATTGAATGAAATAGTCAGCGAACAAGTAAGTAAACAGGATTTGAAAAAATTATATCCTGGAGTTCTTCTAAAAGTCGGTAATTATTATCCGTCAGAAGAATTCCTTAAACAAATGATAAGTGAAAATCGTAAGCACGGACTCAATGGAGAAGTGTTTTTCTTTTATGAAGGATTGAAAAAGTTTCCTGATTTGTTTAGAGAGTTTTATAAGGATAGAGTGAAGTTTCCTGAGATGAATTAAGATGATTGAGTTAAAGTTAAAGAGTAAGAGTAAGAGTAAGAGTAAGAGTAAGAGAAAGAGTAAGAGTAAGAGAAAAAGTAAAAGTAAGAGTTTAAATTTTAGAGGGTTTTAATATGTTTAAGAAATTTTTTATTGGATTTCTGATTTTACTTTCTATTAAATTATCAGCTCAACAGCAACAGTTTAGAGCTACCTGGCTTACTAATGTTGATTCCTATGTTCTTGCAACCGATGCGTCAATAGTAGAAGCAATGAACTACTTATCTTCAATTGGAATAAATGTAATTTTTCCTGTTGTTTATAATAAAGGCTATACAATTCATCCAAGTCAAATTATGAATAATCTTTTTGGTGCTCCTACTATTCCTGATCCTTCATTTCAAAACAGAGATTTTCTTGACAGATTAATCATTGAAGCACATAGAGTTGGAATAGAAGTTATTCCCTGGTTTGAATTTGGTTTTTCATCATCCTATAGTTTGAATGGTGGACATATTGTTGCACGATTTCCCAGTTGGGCTACAAGAAATAATCAAGGGCAATTAGTTGTTAAAAATGGTTTTGATTGGTTAAGCGGTATCAATCCTGAAGTTCAGAATTTTATGATATCATTAGTGATGGAAGTAATTGATAAATACGATGTTGACGGAGTTCAAGGAGATGATAGACTCCCTGCAATGCCTGTTGAAGGCGGTTATGATTCAGTTACAGTTGCAATTTATAAATCTGAAAATAATGGCAATAACCCTCCGAATAATCCCGGCGATCCAAACTGGAAACGATGGCGTGCAAATAAATTAAATGACTTTTTTATAAGACTGAGAGACTCTGTAAAGTCAAGAGGTCAACATTATATTCTTTCTTCATCGCCAACTCCATTTCCTTGGGGATATGATGAATATCTTCAGGATTCTCGCTTCTGGGCGCAGAATAATGTTGTTGATAATATAATCCCTCAACTATACAGATATGATTTCCCAAGTTATCAAACAGTTTTAGCTCAATCAATTTCCCAAATAAGAAATGTAAATCCTTCAATTTATTTTGCCGGAGTTTTGACAAAGGCGGGTTCTTGGGTTATTAACTCTACTATGATGAGCCAAATTATAAATCATAATCGCGCTAATAATGTAAATGGCGAATGCACTTTCTTCTACGAGGCTCTCAGAGCAAATAATAATGAAATAGGTAATCTTTTAGGGAATAACTTTTATAATTCTCCTGCTCTTGTTCCTTATAGAAACGGAAACGTCTGGCGACCAAAAGCTACAATAAAAAACGAAAATGAAAACGGAGTTACAATCACTGGTACTTGGTCAAACTATCCAATGCCCGGATTTACAGGACAAGTAATAAGAACAAATCAAACATCATCCTACGCTTCAGTTGAATATCAATTAGATGTTCCATTCTCTGCACACTTTGATGTGTTTGCATTTCTAACACCGAACACAACCTGGACACAACAAGCAAGATACGTTATTTATTCTGATAATGATTCAACAGTTGTAACAATTGACCAATCAAACTTAAACAGGAAGGGCTGGCATAAAGTAGGGACGGTATATTTAAGTCAGGGAAGTAAGAGAGTGATGAAGATAGATAACACGAATTTAGAGCAAGGCAGGTGGTTAGTAGCCGATGCAGTAATGATAATGATAAACAGGAAATTGTCACCGAATGTAATAGTAACAGGTGTAGAAGACAAAACGGGAAAGGAAGAACCAATACCGACAGAGTTTGTATTAGAGCAGAATTATCCGAACCCATTCAATTCGAGCACTACGATCAGTTGGCAGTCGGCAGTAGGCAGTTGGCAAACAATAAAGTTATATGATGTTTTAGGAAGAGAAATCGAAACAATTGTTGATGGATATTACGAAGCAGGAAAACATTCTACATTCTACATTCTAAATTCTACATTACCCAGCGGAGTCTATTTCTACAGATTGCAAGCAGGAAATTTTTCGCAAACCCGAAAAATGATTCTTCTTCGATAGTGTTATTATTTTACGTATAACTATAAAAGGACTTATGAAAAAAATATTTGTTCTATTGTTCGTAGTATTTCAAACAAATCTTTTCTCTCAAACTCTTCAGGAATTCCGTGCTGTAAAACTTACTAATGTGGATAGTAATATTTTATTCACCGACCAGAACATAGCACAAGGAATGGATTATCTTGCTTCTGTAAATATTAACGCTGTTTTAGTCGTTGTATGGCACGGAGCCCACACACTTTATCCAAGTCAGACAATGGACAGTCTTTTTTCTAAGCCAATCCATCAAAACTTTATCGGAAGAGATATGCTTGAAAGAGTTATAATAGAAGCTCATAGAAATGGAATGGAGGTTTATCCCTGGTTTGAATATGGATTTGCTACTTGGTATTCCGGAAACAACCCACCAAGTGGTGGACATATTTTGCAAGCAAAACCTGATTGGTCTTGTAGATTGAGCAATGGACAAATTGCTAAAAAGAATGGGTTTGATTGGATGTCTGCCATTCATCCTGAAGTTCAAGATTTTATGAATAAATTAATTATTGAAACAATGAAATATGATATTGATGGAATTGAATTTTCAGATAGAATTCCTGCAATGCCAATTGAAGGTGGCTATGAACCTTATACTTTTAACCTTTATAAGTCTGAGCATAATGGACAAGATCCCCCGACAAATTTTAATGATACTTATTGGAAAAGATGGCGTGCGAATAAAATGAACCAATGGTATAAAAATGTAAGAACAATAATGAAAAGTGCTGATCCTAATTATTTTGTATCTACAAGCCCAAGTATTTATCCGTGGGGTTATGATAATTATTTACAAGATGCTAAAACCTGGATTGACTCAGGGATTTGTGATCAATTTATACCTCAGCTCTATCGTTATACTTTTCCGGAATATTTGTATGAATTAAATCAGTCGGTTAATCAAGTTGGTCAAGCTAATATTCATAAATTATTTCCGGGAATACTAATGAATATTGGTCTTCCACCAAATGATTACTTGATATCTCCGGAATATTTATTAGCTGCCTTGCAGGCAAACAGGCAAAGAGGAGCAATGGGCGAAGCATACTTTTATTATGAAGGTTTTCGTAAAAACAATAATAAACTTGGTGATACACTCAAGGCTACTTTTTATTCCCAGCCGGCTTTAATGCCAGGAAGAAACGGAAACGTTTGGCGACCAAAAGCTACAATAAAAAACGAAAATGAAAACGGAGTTACAATCACTGGTAACTGGACAAACTATCCAATGCCCGGATTTACAGGACAAGTAATAAGAACAAATCAAACATCATCCTACGCTTCAGTTGAATATCAATTAGATGTTCCATTCTCTGCACACTTTGATGTGTTTGCATT